>Ga0153956_1000077_pt1 | contig 122282 bp, 115 predicted proteins | sample TSFL040MetaG_FD_104704 | JGI IMG/M metagenome (GOLD analysis project Ga0153956, IMG submission 104704) | Attine ant fungus gardens microbial communities from Florida, USA - TSFL040 MetaG | ecosystem: Host-associated > Fungi > Mycelium > Unclassified | place: USA: Florida, Wekiwa Springs... | reverse complement strand
CTCCCCTCATCCACCCGCCCGGACGGAGTCGACGGGACCGATGCGGGTGGACAGACAGGGGTCTGGGGGTCTCGCCCCAGGCTGGGGTCGGCGCTGGAGAGGACTGCGGTCCGCCATGCCCGGTCTGAAAAGCCTGTCGGGCCCGAGGTTCTGGGGCTTCACTAACTAACATACCGGAGGCCCAAGGGCCTCGGGCCCTCCGTCCACCCTCACAAACCGCGCCGGCGGACGCTTCCGCTCGCCCATAAACCGGAGTTCTACATTCACCTTTCCGCTCGTCGCATTGCTGCAATCTGGCGCCGGTACATGGCTGGTCAGGGTTGCCGGGATGGTCTTAACTCGGTGCGGCGCGTGCGGATCGCGCGTCAATTTCATGGGCTCAGGTTCAGGGAGATCAGGGATGAAATCGATAGTCATGCAGTTGGCCGCCGCGGCGCTGCTCGGCACTGCGGCGAGCACGGCCGTGGCGCTGCCGTCGATGGCGGATGCGGTCAAGATCACCGTCGTCGGCGTCGGCGACATCTATGCCTTCGAGGGCGGCGCGGATCGTGGTGGCTTCGCCCGCCTCAACGCCGTCGCCAAGGCCGAAAAGGCCGCCAACCCGAACACGCTTTACCTGTTCGACGGCGACATGATCTCCCCCTCGCTGCTCTCGGGCATCGATCAGGGCGCCAACACCGTCCAGCTCACCAATGTCGTGCCGTTCGATCTCGCGGTGCCGGGCAACCACGAATTCGATTTCGGGCCCGCCGTCTTCATGGACCGCGTGCACCAGTCGAAATATCCGTGGGCCGCGATCAACATCGAAGGTCCCGACGGCAAGCCTGTCGACGGCGTCGGCCATGACGTGGTGATGAAGGAGTTCCAGGGCGTCAAGGTTGCGCTGGTGCCGGTCGAGCTCGACGACACCGTGACCCTCGCCACCACCAAGGACTGGACGTTCGACCCCACCGTCGCCAGCGCGCTCGACGCGGCGCAGAAGGCGCGCGATGCCGGCGCCGACCTCGTCATCGGCGTCGTCCACGCCGCGCACGACCAGGATTATGCGCTGCAGGACAGCCACAAGTTCGACCTGATCGTCTCGGGTCACGACCACGACCTCCGCGTCGGCTATGACGGTCTCAGCGCTTACGTCGAGACCTCGACCGAGGCCAACTACCTGCCGATCGTCGATCTCGACGTCACGGTGATGCCGGCCGATGGTGACAAGAAGCGCAGTGTTGCGTGGACGCCGGAGTTCCGCATCGTCGACACCGCGAGCGTCACGCCCGACCCCGACACGCAGAAGATCGTCGAGCAGCTCAAGACCAAGCTCAACGCCGACCTCGACGTCGAGATCGGCACCAGCGTCGGCGAGCTCGACAGCCAGCGCGCCACCGTGCGCTTTGAGGAAACCACCATGGGCGACCTCGTCGCCGATGCGCTGAAGGCGCAGACCGGCGCCGACGTGGCCATCACCAATGGCGGCGGCATCCGCGGCAACAAGGTCTACCCGGCCGGCAGCAAGCTCACCCGCAAGGACATCTTCACCGAGCTGCCGTTCGGCAACAAGACGACGATGGCCGAGATCACCGGCGCGGCCCTGCTCGCCGCGCTCGAGACCGGCTTCAGCGAAACCGGCGCCGGTGGCGACGGCCGCTTCCCGCAGGTCGCGGGCGTGAAGGTCAGCGTCGACATGACCAAGTCGCCCGGCGCCCGCGTCGTCACTGCCGAAGTCAACGGCAAGCCGCTCGATCCCGCCGCCACCTACAAGGTCGCGACCAACGACTACATGCTGGGCGGCGGCAATGGCTATGTCTCGCTCGGCACCGGCAAGGTGCTGATCACCGCCGAGGCCGCCCACCTCATGGCGTCGGACGTGATCGACTACGTCACCGCGCAAAAGACCGTGGACGTGAAGCTCGGCGACCGCATCACGATCAAGAAATAATGACTGACGCAAAATCGAGAGGCGGTTCGTACCGCCTCTCCCCGCCCCGCAGGTGTCATCCCCGCGAAAGCGGGGACCCAATCATCCACCTGCGCAAGACGCAAAATGGGTCCCCGCTTTCGCGGGGATGACACCGGGGACGAGTCCGGGCATAAGCCTCTGCGGAGGTACGGATGAAACGGTTTGTCAGCGTCGGCGAGTGCATGGTGGAGATGTCGGGCGGCGAGGACGGCACCTACCGTCTCGGCTATGCCGGTGACACCCTCAATACCGCGTGGTATGCCCGCGCGTGCCTCGGCGAGGACTGGGACGTCGACTACGTCACCGCACTCGGCGACGATCTCTACTCGCAGCAGATGGCGCAGTTTTTCGCCGACAACGGCATCGGCACCGACCACATCCAGAAAGTGCCCGGCCGCCGCCCCGGCCTCTACCTCATCCATCAGGCCGACGGCGACCGCCACTTCACCTATTGGCGCGGCCAGTCCGCCGCCAGGGCGATGGCCGACGTACCCGGCGCCTTGAACGATGCTCTAGCCGGTGCCGACATCGCTTATTTCTCGGGCATCAGCCTCGCCATCCTCGCGCCGCGCGGCCGGGGCAAACTGCTGCAGGCCATCCATCGCGCCCGGCAGGCCGGCGCCCGCGTGGCGTTCGACCCCAATGAGCGCCCGGCGCTGTGGACCTCGGCCCGCGTCATGGGCTCGACGCTCACCGCCGCGTCCATCGTTGCCGATATCGTGCTGCCGACTTTCCCCGACGAGGCGGCCGTGTTCGGCGATGTCTCGCCGCAGGCGGTGGCCGAACGCTATCTGAGCTGGGGCGCCGAAGAGGTCGTGGTCAAGAACGGCGCCGAGCCGGCCTATGTCGCGTCGCGCGACGCCAGCGGCTGGGTTGCGCCGCAGCCTGGCGCCGTCAGCGTCGATCCGACCGGGGCCGGCGATAGTTTCAACGGCGCCTATCTCGCGGCTCGCGCCGATGGTGCACCGCCAATGGAGGCCGCCGCGGCAGCGCACGCGCTTGCCGCAAAGGTCATCGGCCACCGCGGCGCACTGGTGCCGCACGATCTGCTCTAGACCAGCAGCGACTGGCCGCCGTCGATCCAGATCGGCGTTCCGGTGATGTGCCGCGACGCATCGCCGGCAAGGAATAGCACCAGCTCGGCGACATCCTCGGCCTTGCCCGGCTTGCCGCCGGTCAGCGGTACGGTGCCCTCGGGGAACTTCGCCGGCACCTTCGCCGCCGCCGTGTCGTGCTTTTTCGTGTTGTCGCCGATCTCGCTCTCGATGGCGCCGGGGCAGATGATGTTGACCCGAATGCGATACTTCGCCAGTTCCAGCGCCAGCATCTGGCCCAGCGCCAGTTGCCCCGCCTTCGTCGTGGAGTAGGCACTGGCACCTGCCGTCGTAAACGTCCGCGTGCCGTTGATCGATGAGGTGATGACGATCGAGCCGCCATGCTTTTTCATCAGCGGCACGGCGTGATGCACCGTCAGATAAGTGCCACGCAGATTGATGCGGATCGTGTCGTCCCACTCCTTGGGCTTCAGTTCCTCGATCGGCGCCCAGACGCCGTTCACTCCGGCATTGGCAAAGACGAAATCGAGCCGTCCATGCTGCTTGTCGATGGCGGCGAACAGCCCCTCCATCGCCGCCTCGTCGGCGGTGTCGGCGGGATAGACCATGGCCTTCCGTCCCTTGGCCTCGACCTCGGCCGCGACCTCGTCCAGCTCCTCCTTGGTGCGGCTGACGAGGACAATGTCGGCACCGGCCCCGGCCAGCGTCAGGGCGGCTGCCGCGCCAAGGCCTGAGCCGGCGCCGGTGACGAGGGCGACTTTATCGGTGAGATCCATTTCGAGCTCCGGATTGCCGGAGTCGAATGCGCAGCGGCAAGGCCGGTTCCGTCAGAAGCTGCCTTGGGTCGAGACGATGTAGAGCTCTTCCTCGGGCGTCGAAACGCGGCCGAGCGCGGCGTTGCGGCGCGGGAAGCGGCCGAAACGTTCGATCACCTCGGCGTGCTGCTGAGCGAATTTGAGCAGGTCCGCATCGCCGAGGGCCGTGAACAGCCGGACGCTTTCATGCTGCATCGCGACGGATTCGGCATGCTCGAACGGCATCAGCAAGAACATCCGGCGGTCGGGCGGCAGGAAATGGTGATGGCCGCCACTGACGGCTTCCTGCGCCAGCGCCAGCGCCTTGCCGTCGGCAGCAAAGGCCTCGGGTCGGCCGCGGAAGAGCTGGCGGGAAAACTGGTCGAGGACGATGATCTCGGCGAGACGGCCGAGCGCGGTCGTGCGCCACGACCAGCCCTCGCCACGCAGGAGCGTCTCATACGTCTCGGTGAATTGCGCCGCGATCGCCGCGTCGAATTCCGGTTTCGCGCCGAACCAGTCGGCGCTGCCGTGGTCGTCGAACCAGAATTTGAGGACGTCGCCGGCGTTGCGCATGGAGGCGATCTTAACCCATTCGGCGCAGGAATTTCAGCCGGTAAAGGAGCACCGCATGCGACTTGTGAAGTTCACCACCGAGGACAACCCGGTTTTCATCAACCCCGAGCACGTCGTGTCGGTGCGCAAGGGCATGAAGGATACGCAGGTGCAAACGCTTGCCGGCGCCTATGCCGTCAGGGAGGCCCCCGAGGTCGTGGTGCGGCTGCTGGGGGCGGAGGAAGTGGCGCTCGATATCACCCCTGCCCTCGCCGCCCCGCGCGCGATCGACCTCTAGGCCCCGACGACGATCCTCGCCAGATTGCCCGACGGGTCGCGCGCTTCGATGCCGCCGCCCGTCTCGTCGAACGCGTAGTGATGCGCCGTGAGCCGGGCGCGCACGTCGTCGAGCGTGGTTTCGTCCGGGACGACGATGGTGAACCAGCGCAACCCGGCCGAGCCGGCCGGCGCCTGCGTGGCATTGATGCCCGACCAGATGTTGAAGGCGATGGTGTGCGGCGTGTAGTCGAGGCCGACGTCGCCCATGCCGAACGAGCGGATGAGGAACAGGCCGCCGAAGCCGATACCGTCGCGATAGAACGCCATCGCCTGCTCGAGGCTGTTCACATGCACATGCACGTGGCCGATGCGGGTGCCGGCCGGCATCGTGGCCTCGAGTTTCGGCGACGGGCCGAGTTCGCCCAGCATCTGCTGCAGGTCGATGGGTTCGCGACCGGAGTGCGGCTTGCCATCGGTCGTCGTGGCATAGGCACCGGACTCCGGATCGCCGAGATGGCCGCGCCACGGCGTCTCGAAGGTGATTTCGATGCCGTTGCCGTCGGCGTCCCACAGGTAGATCGCCTCGGAGACGAGATGGTCGGTCGGCGCGATGCGGACGTTGCGCTGCAGCGCGCGAATGGCGAGCTGCGCCATGTCGGTGCGCTTGGGCACATGGATGGCGACATGATAGAGCCCGGTCGTGCGTTCGACGACGGGCCGGATGGCGCCGGTTTCGAGGACGATCAGCACCTTGCCGCCGACGCCCAGCCGCAGCTCGTTGCCCTCCTCGGAGAGGAGTTCGAGCCCGACGACATCGCGCCAGATCGCCAGCGCCCTCGCCTTGTCGGTCACTGCAATATGCACGGGGCCGAGCGTTGTGGTGAGCGGCAGGGCGGGCGGTGTGCGCACGCAGGACTGGGATTCGACGGGGAAGATCATCTTCGCCTCCTGTTGTCCCTTCGATATAGGACCGGCAGGCCGCCGATGAAATGCCGCAAGGTTCACCCGAACCGAAGGCTTCGTTCGTTATCGAGGATCAATCGGAATGCCGCGCCGGCCTTTGCGCAGGTCCAGCGCTTCGGCGTAGATGCGTCGATGCGCCTCCCCCACGGCTTCCACCGAATACTCGTCGAGCCGCGGCGACGCGGGACGGTGCCAGTGCGCGATGGCGTCCAGTGTCCGGCGGAGAATCGGCGCGTCGAGCCGACCATCGAACAGACTAACCCATTGTGGATCGCCCACCCGACGCTGCAGTTCCTCGAATGCTGCGGCACGCGGCGCCAACACGGGGCAATCGAGGGAAAGGGCTGTCATCAGCGATCCCGAATTGAGGATGCGCGTGAAATTGTACAAGGCGAGATCCGCTGCACGAAAGAATGACGCGAGGTCGATGTCGGACAATATCGAAAAGACCAGTCGAATGTTCGGTGCGCCGGCTGCTTCGTCTCGAATCTGCTTGCTCAGCGCCTCATCCACGCAGCGTCCGGCGATGAGCAGAACGTCGACGGGTCGCGCGGCGGCACGAAAAGCCCTGATGACCTCTATCGTTCCCTTGTAGGGCTCGATCCGGCCGATCATTGCGACAACGGTCGCGTCATGGGGGATGGCCAAATCCGCCCTGACTTCGGCTCGCGAACGGCAGAGCGAGTACGCGGTTCTGAAACTGGGGTGCTCGGCAACACGCCAGCGGTCGGCCGCGACGAGCGGAAACGTCTCCCGGAGCAGCGGAATCTGATCCGCGCTCATCGCGACCGCCAGATCGACCTGGCGCAGAAATTGCTGCATCCTGCGGTCGTACGCAGCCTGCATCGCCGGCGGCACCGGGCTATGACGCGCAAGATTGTGAGCCGTCCAGACCAGGGCGCCGTGCCGGCGAACGCGGCCGATAGCGGCCATCAGGTTCCACCACCTCAATGTGGCGGTACCCCGACGTCGCAGGCTCCTGGTCACCCTGAACATGTTCTCGGGCCAATGGACGTGCAGGATATCCGCATCCTGCCACGGCCGGAAATTGTGATAGGCGGCGACGCGATAGCCCGCCGACACGCCGTCCGTGACAAGGCCGATATACGGGTTTCTGCCCCGCCCCGGCAACATGAGAACGCTGGGAACCCGAGGCGCCATCAGCCGATGCGGCGCCGGCGGTATTGGCTGGCAAGCCAGAGGATGAGGGCGGCGAAGACGAGGCCGCCGCCCATCGACAGCCAGTCGATGCGGCGGAGCAGCAATTGCAGGAAGACCGCGGCGCCGAAAGGCGTCGGCTCGGCAACGATGGCAGCGTAGTCGAATTCGTTGAAGCCGAACTGCCAGCGCTGGCTGATGTAGTTCCAGACATAGCCGCCGCGCGGTTCGTGGCCGAAGAACACCACGTTCTCGACCACGGCGACGAGACCAGGGATGACGAAGGCGAGCGCCAGGCTCCAGCGCCCGAAGATCGTCGACAGGCCGCCGACCCAGGCGAGGAACGGCGCATACCAGAGGAGGGCGAGCACCAGATAGGCCAGCGCGAAGGCGGTGATCTGGCCGAGGCTTTGCAACGTCACAAGCGGATCGGGCACGATGAGACCGGGCATCACCACGGCGCCGACATTGACCAGCGCGTAGTACATCAGCCCGGTGACGAGGGCGAACACGAAGATGATCGCCGGAAAAAGCAGCGTGCCGGCGAGAAACTTGCTCGCGACCATCTTCAAATCGCTGACCGGCATCGACTTCCAGAAGAACATTGCGTTGTTGCGGCGGTCGGCGTGGAAGGCGTCGCTGAAGTAGAAGAACAGCGTCACCGCGAGATAGAAAAACCAGAGGCCGAGCAGCATGACATAGCCGACCTCGAACAGCTTGAGCGCGCTCGGCACTTGCGGACCGATGACCAGTTGCACGCGGTTGAAGCCGAGCGAGCCCACCGCCGAAAGCGCCAGCAGGGCGATGATGCCCACCGGAAACCAGACGAACGGCGCGCGATGCTCCAGATATTCGCGAACCAGCAGGGCACGCCACGACCGCATCAATGCACTCCCGTTTCGCGGCTCATCAGCGCGACGAAGAGATCGGACAGAGTGGGCGTGGTAACGGTGCCCAGCGGCTCGAGCGCCGCGCGTTCGGCACCGTCATAGACCATGACGGTCTGGCCGAAGCGGGTTTCGGCGAACACCGGATGCAGCGCCCCGGCCGCCGCGGCGCTGTCGCTGCGCGTGACGAGCTGGCTGTAGCGGGTGGCAATATCGCTCATCGGCGCGTGGAGGATCAGTTCGCCGTCGCGAATGAACATGATATCGGTCAGCATCGACTCGATCTCATCGACCTGATGGGTGGTGATCAGGATGCTGCGCTCGCCATTCATGTATTCTTCGACCAGCCGCCGGTAGAAGCGCTTTCTATAGGTGATGTCGAGCCCGAGCGTCGGCTCGTCGAGCACCAGCAGGCGCGCGTCGATCGCCATGACCACGGCGAGATGAAGCTGCGCCAGCATGCCCTTCGACAGCGCACCGATCGTCGCGCCGACCCGCACCTCGGTGCCGTCCAGAAAGCTCAGTGCCCGCTCGGCCGAGAATTTGGGATGGATGTCCGCGACGAGCCGGAACAGCTCGCGCACCTTGAGGAAGCGCGGCAGGCTCGCGACATCGGAAATGAACGCCACGTCGCGCATCAGCCGGGCGCGATGGGCATAAGGATCGAGCCCCAGCACGCTGACCTTGCCCTCATAGGAGGACAGCCCGAGCATGGCGTTGAGCGTCGTGGTCTTGCCGGCGCCGTTGTGGCCGATCAGCCCGTAGATGCGGCCGGGCGGAATGTCGAAATCGAGACCGTGCAGAATCTCACGGCCACTCAGCCGTTTCTTCAGCCCGCGAACGGAGACGATCGGTTCAGCCATCAGGCGCGGCCAAACTCGTCCTCGATGCGGATGATGTCATCCTCGCCGAGGTAAGAGCCGGTTTGCACTTCGATGAGTTCGAGCAGGATCTTGCCGGGGTTGGCGAGGCGGTGAACACAGCCCAGCGGCAGGTAGATCGACTGGTTCTCGGTGAGCATGGTGACGTTGCCGTCGATGGTGACCTCGGCGGTGCCAGAGACCACCACCCAATGCTCGGCGCGATGATGATGCTTTTGCAGGCTGAGCTTCTTGCCCGGCTTGACGAACAGCCGCTTCACCTGGAAGCGCGCGCCGTTGAGGATGGAGGAATAGCCGCCCCAGGGACGATAGGCCGTGCGGTGAATTTCGGTGATGCCGAGGGTGGCGGGGCTGGTCTTCAGCGTCTTGACCATGGCACCGACCTTCTGCGCGTCGGACAGCTTTCCGACGTACACCGCGTCCTCGGTCGCGATCACGGCGACGTCGTCGAGACCCTCGACGGCGACGTGCGCTTTCTCGCTGAGGACGAAGGAATTGCTGGTGTTCGACAGGGTGGCGTCGCCGAGAACGGCGTTCTCGTGCGCGTCCTTGTCGGAGACCTTCCACACGGCGTCCCAACTGCCGAGATCGGACCAGAAGAAGCTCACCGGGATCATGGCGATCAGCCTGGTCTTTTCGAAAATGGCGTAGTCGACCGAGATGTTCGGCGCCTGCTCGAAGCTTTCGAGGTCGAGCCGGATGAAGTCGAGGTCGGTCTTGGCCTTTTCGACGGCGCCATGAGCGGCCTCGTAGCTTTCGGGCGATAGCGCCCGGCATTCGGAGAGGAAGGTGCCGGCGCCCAGCATGAACATGCCGGAGTTCCAGTAGAAGCTGCCCTGTTTGAGCATGGCCTCGGCCTTGTCGCGGTCGGGCTTTTCGACGAAGCGCGCCACCTCGCGAGTACCGTCGCCGCGATCGGCGCCGGCCTCGATGTAGCCGTAGCCGGTCTCGGGGCCGGTGGGGGCGATGCCGAAGGTCACCAGCCGGCCATTCGCCGCGGCGGCCGATGCCGTATCGACCGACCACCAGTAATTGTCGTCAGTGGTCACGGCATGATCGGACGGCAGGATGTGGATGACCGAGGCCGCGCCGTGTTCGCGCTCGGCGTAGATCGCCGCGGCGGCGATGGCGGCCGTGGTGTTGCGCGCCACCGGTTCCAGCAGCACGCCGCCGAGCTCGAAACCCAGTTCTTCGGCCTGCTCGCCGACGATGAAGCGGTATTCGGCGTTGGTGATGACGATCGGCGCGCCGTAGCGGTCACGGTCGGAGACGCGCTGCAGCGTTTCCTGGAACGGCGACAGTTTGCCGGTGAGCGACAGGAACTGCTTGGGCCGGGCCGAGCGCGACAGGGGCCAGAGCCGCGTCCCCTGCCCGCCGGCAAGGATTACGGGGATCATCTGGGTAGCCATCGAACGCTCCTGTACTTGCCGGTGGCGGACACTACTCGGGGTAGGGTTGTCGTCGCAAGCCCGTTACCTTGGCTGATGAGTTGCCGGTTCACTCCCCTGCCGCGAAACGCCCGCCGCGGCGCTTGCGTTCCGCTGCGGTGGCTAGCGCTGCAGTCGCGCCAGCAGGCTCGACGTGTCCCAGCGATTGCCGCCCATCGCCTGCACTTCGGCATAGAACTGATCGACCAGCGCCGTCAGCGGCAATTTCGAGCCGTTGCGGCGGGCCTCTTCGAGGGCGATCGAGAGATCCTTGCGCATCCAGTCGACGGCGAAACCGAACTCGTATTGCCCGGCCAGCATGGTCTTGTGGCGGTTTTCCATCTGCCACGACTGCGCGGCGCCCTTGGAGATGACGTCGATCACCGCTTCGCCATCCATGCCCGCTGCCATGCCGAAATGCAGCGCTTCGGCGAGGCCCTGGACGATGCCGGCGATGCAGATCTGGTTCATCATCTTGGCCAACTGGCCGGAGCCGGCCGGGCCGAGCAGGCGGCAGGCCTTGGCGAAGCTGGCAATCACCGGGGCGGCGCGGTCGAAGGCCGGCTGGTCGCCGCCGACCATGACAGTCAACTGGCCGTTCTCGGCGCCGGCCTGGCCGCCGGAGACCGGGGCATCGAGGAAGGCGAAGCCCGCCGCGCCGGCGGCGGCGTGCAACTCGCGGGCGACATTGGCGGAGGCGGTGGTGTGATCGATGAAGATGGTGCCCTGCCCCATCGCGGCGAAGGCGCCATCGGGGCCGAGGGTCACCTGGCGGAGGTCGTCGTCGTTACCGACACAGGCGAAGACCATGTCCTGGCCCTCGGCGGCCTCGCGGGGCGTCGCTGCCGCCCGGCCGCCATGGGCCGTGACCCATTTGTCGGCCTTGGCGCGGGTGCGGTTGTAGACGGTGACCTCATGCCCCTTGGCGGCCAGATGCCGTGCCATGGGATAGCCCATTACGCCGAGCCCGAGAAACGCCGCCTTGACCATGATCCGCCTCGCCAGATGAGTTGCGAGGCCTTGATAGCTCAAGCCAGTTCGCTCGTCTTGTTAGACTTACCGCGACGTTCGAGCTCGTCGCTGGCGCGTTCGCATTGCTGAATCAGCTTGTCGCGCAAGGCCTTAAGCTCGGCGTCGCTCAGATGTTCGGCGCCGACGAAATGATTGTCCGCGCCGCGCAGGGCGTAGATCAGCTCGTCGAGCTTGGCCTGGACGGCCTCGCCGTCGCGGTTCTGGGTGTTCTGGAGGACGAAGACCATGAGGAAGGTGACGATGGTGGTGGCAGTGTTGACCACCAGCTGCCAAGTCTCGGAATAGTTGAAGAACGGGCCGGAAATGGCCCAGACCGCGATGAGGATGAAGGCGGAGACGAAGGCATGGGGCCGCCCCGAGAGCCACGAGACGCGATGCGAGAAGCGCGTGAAAATGTCCATTTATCGCCCGTTTGAATGGCCTTCTGGGACGACAAAACGCTGCAACAAATGGTCTAGTTGCACTTCTAATGATGGGGTCAGATGGCCTCGACCAGCGTTCGGGTGTATGGGTCGCGGATGGTACGCGAGCGGAGGGCTTCGCGGGTGAGGGTTTCGACCTCGACGGCGTTGCGCATCACCATCAGCCGCTCGCACATATAGGAGATCACCGCGAGGTCGTGGCTGACGATGATGAACGTCAGGTTCAGCTCGCGACGGAGCCGGTTGAGCAGGTTCAGGATTTCGGCCTGGATCGACACGTCGAGCGCCGAGGTCGGCTCGTCGAGCAGCAGCACTTTCGGTGACAGCGCAAGGGCGCGGGCGATGGCGACGCGCTGACGCTGGCCGCCGGACAGTTCGTGCGGGAAGCGGAACTGGAACCTCGCCCCGAGCCCGATCAGCTCGAGCAGTTCGCCGGTGCGGCGCTCCGGGTTGGCGACGCCGTTGATGCGCATCGGCTCGGCGATCTGCTGGCCGATGACGTAGCGCGGATGGAGCGAGGCATAGGGGTCCTGGAACACCATCTGAGCAATGCGGGCGAGCTGCCTGCGCGGCGTCTGCCTCGGATCGAGGCTGTCGATGGCGATCCTGCCGTCCCAGTCGCGGTTGAGGCCCATGATGGTGCGCAGCAGCGTCGACTTGCCCGAACCGCTCTCGCCAACGAGACCGAAGCTCTCGCCCTCGGCGACGGCGAGGCTGACGTCGCGGACGGCGGTCGACGGACCGAAGCGGACGGTGAGGTGTTCGACTTCGATCATCATGCGACACCCGCCCAGCTTGCATCGCGAGTGAGAGTGGGCAGCGGATCGAGCGGGCCGTCGATGGTGGGCAGGCACGACAGCAGGCCGCGGGTGTAAGGGTGCTGCGCTTCGTGCAGCTTGCTGGCCGCAAGGGTTTCGACGACATGGCCGGCATACATCACCAGCACGCGGTCGCAGAAGCGCGAGACGAGGTTGAGATCGTGGCTGATGAGGATGAGCCCCATGCCGCGCCGCGTCACCAGCTCGTCGAGGATGGAGAGGACCTGCGTTCGCACGCTGACATCAAGGGCCGAGGTCGGCTCGTCGGCGACCAGCAGATCCGGCTCGCGCACCACCATCATGGCGATCATGACGCGCTGGCCCATGCCGCCCGACAGCTCATGCGGGTAAAGGCCGAAGACGCGCTCGGGGTCGCGGATATGTACCTGCTCCAGCGTCATGAGCGCACGCTGCCTGGCGGCGGCGCCACCGAGGCGGCGGTCGCCGATGCGAATGGCCTCGACGATCTGCCGGCCGACGGTCATCACCGGGTTGAGCGAGAATTTGGGGTCCTGCAGGATCATGCCCATGCGCCCGCCGCGCAGCGAGCGGCGGAGCTTGCCGGAGGCTTTGGTCAGGTCGATGCCGTCGAACTCCATGCGGTCGACGCTCATCTTCGCATAAGGCGGCAGCACGCCGAGCAGCGCGCGGCCGGTGAGGCTCTTGCCCGAACCGCTTTCGCCGACGATGCCGAGCTTTTCGCGGCCGAGCGTCAGCGACATGCCGCGCACGGCGATATTGTAGCTGCCATCGTCCTGGCGGAAGCTGATGCGGAGGTTGTCGATCTCGACGAGGTTGCTCATCGGCGCTGCCTCAGATGCGGGTCGAGCAGGTCGCGCATGGCATCGCCGAGGAGGTTGAAGCCGAGGCTGACGACGAAGATGGCGATGCCGGGGACGGTGGCGACCCACCACTGGTCGAAGATGAACTTGCGGCCCGTGGAGATCATGGCGCCCCATTCGGGCAGCGGCGGCTGCGCGCCGAGGCCGATGAAGCCGAGACCGGCGGCGATGAGAATGATGCCGGCCATGTCGAAGGTGACGCGCACGATGACCGAGCTCAGGCACATGGGGATGATGTGGAAGACGATAATGTGGAACTCGCTGGCGCCGGCGAGACGAACGGCGTTCACATAGTCGGAGTTGCGCACGACCATCGCTTCGGCGCGGGCGAGGCGCGCATAAGGCGGCCACGAGGTGAGCGTGATGGCGAGCGCGGCGTTGACGATGCCGGGGCCGAGCGCGGCGACGAAGGCGAGCGCCAGCAGCAGTTTGGGGATCGACAGGAAGACGTCGGTGATGCGCATGAAGACGCGGTCGGTCCAGCCGCCGACGGTGCCGGACACTGCGCCGATGACAAGCCCGACCGGCGCCGAGGTGACGATGACCAGAGCGACGATCAGCAGAGTAAGCCGCGAGCCGAAGACCAGCCGCGAATAGATGTCGCGGCCGAGCTCATCGGCGCCGAACCAGAATTCGGCGCTGGGCGCGGCGAGGCGCTGCGACAATTGCGGCAGGTACGGATCGTGCGTGGCGATGAGCGGCGCGAAGATGGCGACGAGGATCAGCGCCACGACGATGAGGAGCCCGACCATGCCCAGCGGATTGCGGGCGAAGCGGCGGGCAAAGAGCCGGTATTCGGCGATGCGGGCGGCGCGCAGCGCCCGGCGCGGATCTTCGATGGGATCGGACACAACGCTCATCGTGCAGTCTCCCGCGAGCGCGGATCGAGCGTGCGATAGAGCACGTCGCTCAGCGAATTGATCAGCACGTAGACGGCGCCGACCAGCAGCGTGCCGCCGAGCACGGCGTTCATGTCGGCGGCGAACAGCGACTGGTAGATGTAGTTGCCGATGCCGGGCCACGAGAAAATGGTTTCGACCAGCACCGAGCCTTCGAGCAGGCCGCCATAGCTGAGTGCCACGATAGTGACGAGCGGGATGCCGGCATTGCGCAGCGCATGGCCGGCGACGACGCGCAGCTCGCTGGCGCCCTTGAGGCGGGCGGTGAGCACGTATTCGCGGCTCAACTGATCGAGCATCACCGAGCGGGTCATGCGCGAGATGTAGGCGAGGCTGTAATAGCCGAGGAGGATCGCCGGCAGGGTCATGTGGCCGACGGCGTTCCAGAAGACGTCGACCTGCCCCTGGGTGAGCGAGTCGATGAGGATCGAGCCGGTGACGTGGTTGACGACGCCGTTGTAGAACACGTCGAGCTGGCCGGGGCCGGCGACCCAGCCGAGCTTGTAATAGAAGACGAAGAGCCCGATGAGGCTCAGCCAGAAGATCGGCACCGAATAGCCGACGAGGCTGACGATGCGGATGAGATGGTCGGGCCATTTCTCGTGCCAATAGGCCGAGGCGATGCCCATGGGAACGCCGAAGACGACGCCGAGAATGAGGCCAAGGGTCGAGAGTTCCAGCGTCGCGGGGAAGAAATCGAGCAGGTCGGACAAGACCGGACGCGACGTCTGGAACGAGGTTCCGAAATCGCCGCGCAGGATGCCGCTGATATATTTCCAGAACTGGACATAGAGCGGCTGGTCGAGGCCGAGCTGGAGATAAACCTGCTTATAGACATCGGCGCTCGCCTTCTGGCCGACGATCGAGATCACCGGATCGATGGGGACGACATGGCCGATGAAGAAGGTGAGTGCGGCAAGGCCAAGCAGGGTGATGGCCACCGTGACCAGCCATGCGCCGAGGCCGTAGAGGGTGCGGAGGGGCTTCATGCGGGTTTGCGCAGGGGGAAGGGCCGCGTATTCAGAGGGAGAAGGAAGGCCCCCTCACCCGCCCTTCGGGCGACCTCTCCCCCAAGGGAGAGGTGCGGCAGCGGCGCGATGGTGACCACGCGCGACCTCTCCCCCAAGCGAGAGGTGCGGCAGAGGCGCGATGGTGCCCGATCACCACCTCTCCCTTGGGGGAGAGGTCGGCGCGCAGCGCCGGGTGAGGGGGCCTTGGGTCCGCAACGACGCATAAGCGAGAGCGGCTCCCCCCTCATCCGCCCTTCGGGCACCTTCTCCCACAAGGGGAGAAGGCCACGCTGCACTATCGCACCATTCTTGGGCATGAAACTTGCGGTTCCTTTGCCTTCTCCCCTTGTGGGAGAAGGTGGCGAAGCCGGATGAGGGGTGGGCCGCAGGCACTGACCCGCGGCTCACGCACCGGATCATTCCTTCGACACGGCGCCGTAGCGGTCGTCGGAGTAGGTGAAGCCGAGGACGAGGCCCTTGACGTTCGAGCGGACGCCGACCTTGCGGGTGCCCTGGAACATGTAGACGAAGGGCGACTGGTCGGCCTGCTTCTTTTCGAGGTCTTCGTAGTCGGCACGACGCTTGGTGACGTCCTGCTCCTTGACCGCGGCGAGCGCGGCGTCGGAGAGCGGACCCGAGTTCCAGCCGAAGCGGTCGGCGAGGTCGGAGGTGCCGTCCGCATCGCCCGGGATGTTGACCGTGAAGGTCTTCACGTTCGAGTGCGGATCGGGATAGTCCGGGCCCCACAGGCCGAACCAGATGTCGAGATCGTGCGAGCGGTACTTGTCGAGCCACTGGCCGCCATCGACCACCTCGAGATTGAGGTTGATGCCGGCCTGCGCCAGCGTCGACTGCACGGCCTGCGCGTAGTCGGGGTACGGCGGCGCGTTCCACACGACGGTATTCAGCGTGAAGGGCAGCTTGACGCCCGAGTCGGCGAGGAGCTGCTTGGCCTTGGCGAGGTCGAACTTATAGGGCTCGTAGTCGATGCCGCCGCCCAGGAACCCGTCGGGGATCATGGTCTGGTGGACCTTCACATTGCCCTTGCCGATGGTGTCGGCAATGCCCTGGTAGTCGACGAGATATTTGATGGCCTCAACGACCTTGGGGTTCTTGAGGTTCTCGTTGCGCAGGTTCAGGCCGAAATAGTAGAGCGTCGTATCATTGCCGGTCTGGACGGTGATGTCCTTGTTGCCGGCGATGGCGGCGAAATCGTCGGGGCTCAGCTTGTTGGCCACGTCGATATCGCCCTTTTCGAGCGCCAGGCGCTCGGTGGCGCTTTCCGGCATCTGCTGGAAGAACACCTTGGAGACGCCCGGAGGGGTCTGCCAGAAGTTGGGGTTCCTGCTGAGCAGGATGGAGACCTTGGGGTTCCACTTGGTCAGCACGTAGGGACCCGAGCCGGCGGAATTGTCGGTCTTCAGCCAGGCATTGCCAAGGTCGCCATTGACGTCGTGCGCCATGACGGTCTTGGAGTCGACGATGCCGCCCGTGTAGGACGACAGCACGTAGAGCACGAAGCTCGGCGCGTATTGCTGGTCGACGGTGAACTGCAGCGTGTCGTCGTCGAGCGCCTTGATCTTGTCCTTGACGTTGTCCTTGGTGAAGCCGAACTGCGTCAGGATGAACGAGATGCGCGTGTTGAGCAGGATGGGGCGCTGCAGCGAGAACTCGGCGTCATGCGCCGTCACCGGATTGCCCGACGAGAACTTCGCGTCGCGGTTCATCTTGAACGTGAAGGTCTTGCCGTCGTCCGACACGGTCCAGCTCTTGGCGAGGACCGGCACGATCTTGGTGGGATCGTTGATGTCGAAGGTGACCAGCGGCTGGTAAAGCTGCTGGCTGATCAGCACGCCTGCGACTTCGCTGACTTCGCCGGGATCGAGGGTCTTCACGTCGTCGAGCGCATCGGCAACGACGAGCGTGTCTTTCGGCGTCGCCGCGTAGGAACCGGCCGTGGACAGCGCCACGCCGAGAGCCACTACGGCAAGCGCTTTGAACAAACGCATGGCAGTCTCCCTATTGAACGTTCGAGTGTCCGGCGCGATTGGCCGGTTGGCAGAAAATCACCACCCCCTGATCTCCGCAAAGGTGAAGATCAGGGCAGCGATGGGCAGAAGGGCTTCGATTTCGTCGATCAGCCGCGGGGTGAAGACGCCGGTCTCGCCGATGAGGTTGACCGTGCCCCGCGCCTCGCCGGCAATGAGGATGGGCGCGCAGACGATGGCGCCATAACCCATGGCCACCAGTTCGGCGGTCTCGGGGATGTAGAACGACATTTCCTCGGCGCTGTTGGCGATGATCGGCAGCTTGTCGGCATAGATGCGGCGCGACCAGGCGGCTTCGTCGATGGGATCGAACCCGCCGATGGGGAAATTATGCGGGTCGGAGGTACCGACGCGGCGGGTGATCGCTTCGGGCGGGCGGGCGGCGAGCCAGGTGACGGTGCGCACGCCGGGCAGACTCAGGAACAGATCGTTGAGCACGGCGAACAGCTCGGCCGGGCCGGTGGCCAGCGCAATGCTGAGGCGATCGGCAGTGGCGGGATCGAGAACGCTCATTGCGGAAACAGCCTCATGGTGCCGACCCACAGCTCGATGGCCGTGGTGTCGCCGATATTGGTGCCGCGATGCGGGCGGCGGGAATCGAAGTGGAGCGTGTCGCCGGCGCCGAGCTCGAAGGTTTCGTCCTCGATCTGGTAGAGCATGGTGCCGGAAACGAGGTAGATGAACTCCTCGCCCTCGTGGCTCATGATTTCGGACGCGTGGCCGGGCGGCACGTGCGACAGGCAGGCGTTGAGCCTGGCATCGGGGAAGCCGCGCTCGAGAAATTCGTAAAAGCGCGCGGTGGTGCGGGCCTCGAGCACGGTGCGCTTGCCGGCGTAGCTGACGACGCTGTGGCTGTGGGCCGGGGTCTGCGACACGAACATGTCGACGGAGGCGTCGAGGGCCTTGGCGACGTTGTAGAGCGAGACCAGCGAGGGCGTGGAGATGCCGCGCTCGATCTGCGAGATGAAGCCGACGGTGAGCGAGGCTTCGTCGGCGACCTGCTGCATGGTCTTGCCGAGCGCCTTGCGGCGGGCGCGGAGTCGGTCGCCCAGCCCGACGTCACCGTCGGCCATCGAGCCCGAAAGCTGGCGCGCTTCGTCCAGATGCATCTGTGCGGTCGTTCCCCGAGCGGATCGCATGAAACTTTAGTGACACTAAATTAGGTGGCGTGAACGTTGTCAACGGGCCGGCGCAAAAGCTTATTTTGCCTCGGCGGCGATGGTGGCGAGGAGCGCCTCGCGCTCGGGCACGATTTCGGCGAAGCCGAGTTCGGCGCGGATGCGGGAGGTGTCGAGGGTCAGCGGATAGCGCAGGTCGGAGGCGTCGGCGCGCTCGGCCTGGAGGCCGCGGCGTTCGGGCGGGACCTCCTGCACTTCGAGCGGGGTGTTGAGCACCACGGCGAAGCTCAGCAGCCATTCGACGGGCGTGCGGACGAAAGGCTGGCCGACATTGTACGTGCGGCCGGCGGCCCTGGGCGAGGTGGCGGCGAGCACCATGGCTTCGGCGACATCGGTGATGTAGCCGTAGGAATTGGGCCAGCGGGCGGCGCGCTGGTCGAGCTCGGCGACGCCGCCGGCTTTGGCGGCATTGATGGCCCAGGCGAAGCGGTGCTGCTTGTCGCCGGGGCCGAAGATCATGGGGGCGCGGATGATGGTGGTGTCGAAGCGGCCATCGGCGCGGGCGGCTTCCTCGAGGATGATCTTGTCGTAGTCGTCGAAGAGGTCGTTGTCGACGCCCTGCGGCCGGCGGGTGTTCTGCCGGTAGGGGAAGCGGAAATCGCGGAGCGGGTCGTCCTCTTTCGCCGGGGCGAGCTGGATTTCCGGAGTTTCGCGTTTCAGCAGGCCACCGTAGTTGCGGTAGACGTCGACCGAGCTCAGCAGCAGATAGCGACCGCCGACGGCGCCCATGGCTTCGAGCACTGGAGCGGTGTTCTTGAGGCCGAGGCAGAAGATGTCGATGACGGTGTCGACGTCGTAGCGCTGGAACAGCTCGACGAGCCTCAGGCCATCCATGCGGTCGGCGGCTTCGAAGATCGCGCCCTGCGGCAGGTCGATGGCGTGCCTGCCCCGCGCGATGGCAAGGGACTGCTGGCCGCGGGCGAGGATGCGGTGGGCGACCGCGGTGCCGACGAAGCCGGTGCCGCCGAGGATGGCGATGGTCATCAGGCGCGACCGAGGGACTGGGTGGTGGTCTTGTCGAAGAGATAGAGGCTGCCGGGCGCGGCATTGGCGGTGACAGTGCTGCCGACGGCCGGGATCAGCCTGGCGGGCGCGGCAGCGATGACGTCGGTGCCGGCGGCGTTGAGGTAGACCAGCGTCTCGGAGCCCAGCGGCTCGACGGCGGTAACTTCGCCGCTGACGCTGATGCCGCCTGCGGCGGGCGCGGCGTCTCCGACGATGAAGTCGTGCGGACGGATGCCGATCTGCATGTTGGCGCCATCGGGCTTCAGCAGCGTGCCGGGCAGGAGGTTCATCGACGGGCTGCCGATGAAACGGGCGGTGAAGATATCGGCCGGATGCTCGTAGAGGTCGGTGGGGGCGCCGACCTGCAGGATCCTGCCGTCGCGCATGACGACGATCCGGTCGGCCATGGTCATGGCCTCGATCTGGTCGTGGGTGACGTAGATGCTGGTGCGCTTCAGGCGATGATGTAGGCGCTTGATCTCGATGCGCATCTGGGCGCGGAGCTGCGCGTCGAGATTGCTCAGCGGCTCGTCGAAGAGGAAGACGGCCGGGTCGCGAACGAGGGCGCGGCCGATGGCGACGCGCTGGCGCTGACCGCCGGAGAGCTCGGACGGGCGGCGGGTGAGCAGGTCTTCGAGGCCGAGGATGCGGGCCGCCTCGGCGATACGTGTGGCCTTCTCGGCGGACGACAGTTTTGACGTGTAGAGGCCGAAGCCGATGTTCTGCGCCACGGTGCGATGTGGATAGATGGCGTAGTTCTGGAACACCATCGCAATGTTGCGCTGCTTGGGCTCGAGCTGGTTGACGACGTTGCCGCCGATGCTGACGACACCGTCGCTGATGTCTTCGAGCCCGGCGATCATGCGCAGGGTCGTCGACTTGCCGCAGCCGGACGGGCCGACGAGGACGACGAACTCGCCATCGGCGATCTGCAGGTCGATGCCCTTGACGGCCTCGACCTTGCCGTAGCGCTTGACCAGTTGCTGCAGTTCGACCGTCGCCATCAGGCGGCTCCCATCAAGGCGTTGAAGCGGGCATCGAGCTCGCTGCGCGCGGCGGCGTCGCGAGCGGCATAGCGTTGGCTGCGCTGTTCGAGTTCGGCAAGACGGGCGCGGTAGCCGGCGATGGCATGGCGCATCGGCTCGGGCGCCGGACCGCCGAGGCGATTGCGCACCGCGATGAAATATTCGGCGGAGACGATTTCGGCGAAGCGGGCGGCATCGAGCTTGCTGGCGTGGCCGGTGGCAGCTTCGAACGCCGTAGTGAAGGGCGCGAAGCCATCGGTGCCGAGATCGCCTTCGACGGCGACGACGGCGCGGGCGACATGGGCCGCGATCTCGTGCGCCTGACGGAAGGACAGGCCTTCGTCGCGCACCAGCGTGTCGGCCAGCTCGGTGACGGTGATGCAGGAGCGACGAATATTGTGCGCGACGCGCCTGGGATCGATGCGGATGGCGCCGACGAGTGCGGTCAGCAGCTCGATGACGCGGCCGGCGCTATCGAAGGCCTGGTAGCCGAAGCGCTGCGTTTCGCCCTCGCTGTCGTTCATGTCGGTGAACGGGGTGTTGTGCATGATGTCGAGCATGGCGCGGGCGCGGCCGAGGGTCTGGCTCGCGAGGAGACGCAGGTGCTCGATGGGCACCGGGTTGCGCTTTTGCGGCATGATCGAGGAGATCTGGACGAAGGCGTTGGGCACGTAGACCTGCCCGACCTCGAAGCTGGTCCAGAACTGCAGGTCCTGGATGGGACGGCCGAGATGGAGGAACAGCAGCTCCAGCGCGCCATAGGTCGAGGTGACGTAGTCGACGGCGGCGATGCAGCTATAGGAGTTCTGCAGCGGGTGCGCGAAGCCGAGGAGCTTTGCCATCAGCTCGCGATCGATGGGAAAGCCGGTGGTGGTGATGGCGGCGGCGCCCATCGGCGATTGATCGACGATCTCGCGGGCATCGTGCAGCCGCTCGATATCGCGGGTCAGCACTTCGATGATGGCGGCGAGGTAGTGGCCGAAGGTGGTGGGCTGCGCCGGCTGGCCGTGGGTGTAGGCGACGATGGGGGTTGCCTGCTCGCGGTCGGCGGCATCGATGAGGGTGCGCAGCAGGGCATCAAGGCGGAGCAGCAGCCGGTCGATGCGCGACTTCAGCGCGAGCTTGAACAGCGTATGATCGATGTCGTTGCGCGAGCGGGCGGTATGGAGGCGGCCGCCAAGATCAGGACCGAGGCGCGCCTTCAGTTCTTTCTCGATGAGAAAGAAGAAATCCTCGACCTCGCCGGTGTAGGTCAGCGCATCGACGTCGACGGTCCGCTCGATGGCGACGAGGGCGCGAGCGATGCCGGCGGCCTGCGTGGCGTCGAGGATACCGGTCTCGGCCAGCATCACCAGGTGCGCCCTGTCGATGCGGCGGAGGCCGTCGACATGGTCGGCCTTCATGCCGTCGAAGAGCTGGCGGAGCACCGTGTCCTTGTAGACCGGATCGGGGAAGGTGCTGGTGTCGGCGTCGCGCGGATCGGCCATCAGCCCTTCAACCCCGCGAGCATGACGCCGCGCACGATGAAGCGCTGGAGGATGAGGAACACCAGCAGCGTGGGCAGCGTCGCGAGGGCGGTGCGCGTCATCACCAGTTCCCATTGCGTGTTCTGCGCGTCCGAGAAGCTCGAGATGCCCACCGGCATCGTATAGAGGTCGTTGCTGGTGGTGACGATCAGCGGCCAGAAGAACGACGTCCAGTTGCCGAGGAAGGTGAAGATGGCGAGCGCCGAGATCGCCGGCGTCACCAGCGGCATCGCGACCTTCCACCAGATGGCGAATTCGTTGAGGCCGTCGATGCGCGCCGCTTCGAGGAATTCGTCGGGCAGGCTCTCGAAGAACTGCTTCATGAGGAAGGTGCCGAAGGCGGTCATCATGCCCGGGAACATGATGCCCCAATAGGTATCGAGCCAGTGGAGCCTGCTCGCCATCAGGTACCACGGAATGACCAGCATTTCGGTCGGGATCATCAGGGTCGACAGGATGCCGAGGAACACCAGTTGCCGGCCGCGGAACTCGAATTTCGCCAGCGTGTAGCCGACGAGGCTGTCGAAAAAGACGTTGGAGATTGTGACGGTGGTCGCAACGAACAGCGAGTTCCAGAACCATTTGAGGAAATTGCCGTCGGCGAGCGTCGTTACGTAGTTGGCAAGGGTGGGCGCCGTCGGGATCAGCCGCATGTCGTAGATGTCCTGCGACGACTTCAGCGAGGTCGAGAACATGTAGAGCAGCGGTACGATCATGATGAAGCCGCCGAGCGCCAGCAGCACCCAGGCGATGATGCGACCGGGGCGGATGCGGGCGCTGTTGGCGCCGAGTTCGTGGCGCGAGCCGAGATCGAGCGCGGTCATCGCTTCCTCAGGATGTAGAGTTGCAGGAGGGAGACGATGAGCAGGATGACGAAGAGGACGACGGTCTGGGCGGCGGCGTAGCCCATGTCGTAGGAGCGGAAGGCCGTCTGGTAGATCATCAGCACCAGCGGCTTGGTGGAATTGAGCGGACCGCCGGGATCGGTCGAGGTCATGTTGTAGACCTGATCGAAGATGCGGAGGAACCCGATGGACGAGAGCACCACGAGAAACACGGTGGTGGGCTTCAGCAGCGGCAGCGTGATCTTGCGCAGGATCGCCCATTCGCCGAGGCCGTCGATGCGCGCGGCTTCGTGGTAGGTGACCGGGATGGCCCTCAGGCCGGCGAGGAAGATGATCACCTGGAAGCCGAGGCCGGCCCAGATACCGGCGGCGAGAATAGCGTAGAGCGCCTGTTGCGGCGAGCGGAGGAACGGCTGCGCGGCAAGGCCGAGATTGCTCAGCAACTGGTCGATGGGGCCGACGGGGACCGGCTGGTAGAGCCAGCGCCAGACCCAGGCCATAGCGGCGGCGGTGGTGAGAAAGGGCAGGAAATAGAGCGTGCGGATGAGGCCGTGGAGGAAGCGCACGCGATCGAGATAGTAGGCGACGACAAAGCTGATGAGCAGGCTCACCGGCGTGCCGACGATGAGGTAGGTGAAGGTGTTGCGGAACACCTTCCAGAAGGTCGGATCGGCGATGAGCTTCTGGTAGTTGCGCAGGCCGACGAATTTGGGCGTCGACGCCAGGTCCCAGTTCGTGAACGACATCACGAAGGCCTGCACCGTCGGATAGAACCGGATGCCGACGTAGAAGATGATCGGCAGGGCCAGGAATATCCAGGCCCAGCGCGCCTTGCGGGCGCTGAGACTGCTGCCGCGCCGGACGCGGGGCGCTAGCCCCACGCCCCGCGCGGTGGTGTCGATCGACGCGGCCACGGCCTATTGCTGCTTGGCGTTGTCGAGAATGGCCTGCTCGGCCTCGGCCGCTTCATGCAGCGAGTCCTTGGGGTCCTCGCCGTTGAGCACGACGCGGTTGACCATGTCGATGGCGACCTGACGCTGGCCGGTCTCATCCACGAAGGTCGTGGTGTGCGCGTAGTCGAGCGCCTTGAGGAACGGGGCATAGATCGGATCGGCAAGATTTTCCGGCGTGTTGGCGGCGGCGCGGCGGGCCGGCAGCTCGCCCACGACGTCGAGCCAGATCTTCATGGCCTCGGGCGAGGTCACGTAAGCGAGGAACTTCTCGGCCGCCGCCTTGCGGTCGTCGGGCAGGCCGGCGCCGATGCCATTGGCGAAGTAGCTGGCAAAGTTCGAGCGCTCGCCGGCGGCGTTGGCCGGCAGCTCGGTCACGCCCCACTTGAAGGCGGTGATCGGCTTGAAATTGCCGAGGCGGAAGGTGCCGTCGATGGTGAAGGCGGCCTTGCCGGCGGTGAACGCGGCCTGACCGGTATCCATGAAGCCGACGAGGCCGGCCTTGTTCTTGTTCAGATCGACGTAGTAGGTCAGCGCCTTGAGGCCGGCATCGTCGTCATAGGCGACATTGCCATTGTCGTCGTACGGCACGCCGCCGAACTGGCGGATCAGCACGTCGCGCCACCACTGATGATCCTGCCCAGCGGGATCGAGGGTGATGCCTTCGGACGTGATATTGCCGGCAGAATCGAGCACGGTCGCCTTCTGGGCGTCGGCGGCAAGCTCGTCGAGCGTCTGCGGGGGCGTGGTGATGCCGGCGGCGTCGAGCAGGTCCTTGTTGTAGAACAGGGCCAGCGAGCGCACCGCCGTGGGCAGGCCGTAATACTGGCCGTCGCGCTTGATGGCACTGACGATGGGGAAGAAATCGGATTCGATCTTGTCGGTCGGGAACACGGCTGGATCCAGCGGGTCGAGCACGCCGCCCTTACGGAACTGGTCGAGCCAGCCATAGTAGAACTGGAGAACGTCGGGGCCCTGCCCGGCCGAGTGGGCCGCGATCACCTTGGTCGGGTAATCGGCATAGGGGAACGTCACCTGCTTGACGGTGATATCCGGATTGGCCTTTTCGAAATTCTGGATCAACTGATCCATGGCCGTCACGCGCGTGTCGTAGACATACTGCCAGTACTGGATTTCGACGGCCTGGGCAGCGCCCATGACCAGAAGACTGACGCCAGCCGCGAGCCCGGCCAGCAATAGGCGCTTACCCATCGTACCCTCCTTGTCGCCTGATGCTCCCGGCACCGGCGTAATTGTCCGCGTGGCGAGATGTCGGTGCGCCACGAAGACGCATGCTCATCGCAGCGTCGCCGGCTTGTCAATAAAATAGTCTACTTGAGTTATTCGGATTGCGACCTTAGCGTTCGGCCTCTGCAAGAGGCTTTCTCCGTGAGCGCCAAAGACAGAGAAAATGTTCGCCCCCGCACGGCGATCGGGAGCAATCCCGAGCGCAACCGTGCGCATAACCGCAGGGTCGTGCTGGAGATGATCCGGCTGCAGGGCCAGCTCGGCCGGACGGAAATTGCCCGGCGGGCGCATATCAGCTCGCAGGCGGTGGGCGATATCGTCGAACAATTGCTGGGGGAAGGGCTGCTGATTCCGCTCGGACGGCTCAGGGCCGGACGCGGGCAGCCGCCGATCCAGTTCGCGCTCAACCCGGAAGGACCGCTGACGGCGGGCGTGGAGATCGGCGCCGACCACATGGTCAGCGTGCTGCTGGATCTGTCGGGCGCGGTGCGGGCGCAGGCGGTGACGCCGATGACGGCGTTCGGGCCGGAGCAGGTGCCGGCGCTGGTGGCGGGCGAGATCGCGCGGTTGCGGCAGACGCTCGGGGCGCGGTCGGACCGGCTGCTGGGCGTCGGCATCGTGATGCCGGGGCCGGTGGACGTCGAGGGCATGAGCTCGGTCGGACCGGCGACGCTGCCGGGCTGGCGGGGCATCGACCCTGTGCCGCTGTTCCGCGCGGCGACGGGCGAGACGGTGATGGTGGAGCACGATGCGAGCGCCGCCGCGGTGGGCGAGCGGCTGCATGGCGCCGGCCGGCAGATCGGCAGCTTCTGCTACCTCTATTTCGGCGTCGGGCTGGGACTCGGCGTGATCCACGACGGACGGCCGTTGCGCGGCGCGTTCGGCAATGCCGGCGAGATCGGGCATGTGGGTATCGTGCCGCGCGGGCGGTTGCCGAAGGCCGGGGCGGAGGCCGAGCTGGAGCGGTCCGCGTCGCTCTACGCATTGCGGGCGCGGCTCGCGGCGAACGGCGTTCCAGCGCAGGCGGACCTTGGGGCATTGCTCGCGAGCCGGCATCCGGTGCTGCTCGAGTGGATCGCGGAGGCGGCGGACTATCTTGCGCCGACGGTGGCGATGCTCGAGAACATCTTCGATCCCGAGACGGTGATTTTTGGCGGACGACTGCCCGATGCGGTGCTCGATGCGCTGATCGCGGCGCTGGAGCCGCTGCCGGTGTCGGTGGCGACGCGGCGGCAGCGGGCGCAGCCGCGGGTGCTGCGCGGCCAGACCGGGCAATTGACCGCGGCGCTCGGCGCGGCCGCCCTGCCCCTGCTCGAGACGGCGACGCCGCATGTGAGCGCGGGGCTCCACCCCGTTTACGCCTGAGGAGACGATCGATGCTGACTGCCGCCGAGCGCCTGGCGCGCCAGAAATCCCGCCCGCTGCTGGTGGAACTGCATCACGCGCTGAGCCGGCTGACCGGGGTGCTGACGGTGATGAACACCGGCGCGCATCCGGACGACGAGCAGAGCGGCATGCTGGCGCTGCTGCGGTTCGGCTATGGCATGCGGGTGATCGTCGCCTGCTCGACGCGCGGCGAGGGCGGGCAGAACAGCCTCGGGCCCGAACGCGGCGGGGCGCTCGGCGTGCTCCGCTCGCGCGAGATGGAGGAAGCGGCGCGCACGCTCGACGCCGATGTCGCCTGGCTCGGGTTCGGACCGGACGACGCGGTGCATGATTTCGGGTTTTCGAAGAACGGCATCGATACGCTCGGGCGCTGGGGCCGCGAGCGCCTGCTGGAACGGCTGGTGCGGGCGTATCGGCGCGAGCGGCCGGACATTGTGATCCCCACCTTCCTCGACGTGCCGGGCCAGCACGGGCACCATCGCGCAATGACGCAGGCCGCCGAAGACGCCATCGCGATGGCGGCGGACCCAGCCGCGTTCCCCGAGCACATGGCGGAGGGCCTTGCACCGTGGCGTGTAACGAAATTCTATCTGCCGGCGTGGCCGGGCGGCGGCGGGACCTATGACGACGAGGTTCCCCCGCCCAATGCGAGCCTCACGCTGAACGCCGACGGGCGCGAGGCGGCGACGGGCGCGGCATTCGACCAGATCGGCGAGTGGTCGCGCGGTTCGCATGCCACGCAGGGCATGGGACGCTGGAAAAGCGTGCCCACCACGTCGTGGCCGTTGCACCTGAAGCTCGGACCGCAGGCCGGCGAGACGACGATCACCGGCGGGTTGCCGGCGAATTTGGTGGAGCTGGCGGACCTGCTGCCGGAAGCGCCGCGCGACCTGCTGCGAGTGGCGCAAAAGCAGATCAACGCGGCGCTGACGGCGTATCCGCAGCGCGACCGGATCGTCGCCGGGCTGGTGGGCGCTGCCGACGCGATCGAGGCGGCGCTCGATGCACTGAAGGGTGACACCGCGACGGCGCATGCACACCGGCTGCGGCGGAAGCTGAGCGAGATCGATCGGGCGCTGGCGCTGGCCGCGGGGATCAACGCGACGGCATGGGCAGAGCCGAGCGTGGTGGCGCCGGGCGGTACGGCGGAGCTCAAGGTGTGGCTCGACGGCGGCGACGCCACGGTGGTGCCGGTGGCCGGCCCGGGTCTCACGGTAGGCGCGGCGGCAATGGACGGCCCGGTGCGCAGCCATGCGGTGCGCGTTGCGGCGGATGCGCCGGTGACGACGCCGTTCGCCGAGGGCTTTTCGAGCCTTGGCGGCAATGGCGCGCTGCAGGTGGACCTGAGTGCACTCATCGGCGGGCGCAAGACGCGCTGGGCGGTGGACCTCGAGGAGCCGCTGATCGTCGGACCGGCGCAGTCGGTGCGGCTCGAGCCCGACGCGATGATCCTGCCGCTCGGCAAGATCGCGCCGTTTGCGGTCACGGCGGCAGTGAGCGGCGCAGCGACGACCGTGACGCTGGACGCGCCCGCCGGGTGGCGCATCGCGGGCCTGGAGGTGACACCGCCCGCCACGCTGGCCGCCGGCCTCTACACCCTGCCCGCGCTGCTCGGCGGCAAGCCGGGCATGCGGGTGACGCCAATTGCCTATCCGCATATCGGGCGCACGCAATATGCGACGCCCGAAATGTTGCGGGTGCTGGCGCTGCCGCTCGACGTGCCGCATGGGCGCATCGGCTATGTTGGCGGCGGCGCCGATCGCATCGGGTCGTGGCTCGGGCGGATGGGCCTCGACGTGACGCTGCTCGATGCAGACGATCTCGCCGGCGACCTCAGCGGCTACAGCACGATCGTGGTCGGCATCTTTGCGTTCGGTCTCAGGCCGGACCTCGCAGCGGCGACAGAAAAGCTGCACCGCTGGGTCGAGGCGGGCGGGCATCTGCTGACGCTGTATCACCGGCCGTCGGATGGCTGGGACCCGCAGACGACGCCGCCACTGCCGCTGACGATCGGCTCGCCGTCGCTGCGCTGGCGGGTGACCGACCCGGCGGCGGCCGTCGAGGTGCTGGCGCCCAGTCACAAGCTGCTCACCGAACCGAACCAGATCGGGCCGGACGACTGGGCCGGCTGGGACAAGGAGCGCGGGCTCTATTTCGCGTCGAGCTGGGACCCGGCCTATGAGCCGCTGCTGGCGATGCATGATCGCAACGAGGCGCCGCTGACCGGGGCGCTGCTGTCGGCGCCGGTCGGCAAGGGCCGGCACACGCACACCAGCCTCGTGCTGCACCATCAGGTGGACCGGCTGGTGCCCGGGGCGATCCGGCTGCTCGCCAACCTGGTGCAACCGGCATAGTTGCGCCACGTCTATGTTTACAAGGATGATTTTTGCTGTCGTCACGTATTTTGTAGTAGTTCTTGCTCTTTTTTGAGCGAATGTTAGGATGGATGCCTCGCTGAACCGCGGAGGTGCGCCATGAACCAGGTTCGTTCCGATGCCCTGATCGAGCGGATACGCGCGGCGCTGGCCGTCAACACGACGATCCCCGGACCGTTTGGGCCGCGGCCGCTGGTTTACGCCGACTATACCGCCTCGGGCCGGGCGCTCGATTTCGTCGAGGCCGCCATCGCTCGGCGCGTGCTGCCCACTTACGCCAACACGCATAGCGAGGCATCGTTCACCGGGGCGCAGACCACGCGGTTTCGCGAGGAGGCGCGCGAGACCATCCGGCAGGCGGTGGGCGCCGACGCGCGGCACGCGGTGATCTTCACCGGCAGCGGCGCGACCGCCGCGATCCACAAGCTCGCCACCGCGCTCGGGCTGCGCGGCCAGGGCCCCTGCACGGCCAGAAACCCGGTGGTCTTCGTCGGGCCATACGAACATCATTCCAATGAGCTGATCTGGCGCGAATCGCGCGCCGCGGTGGTGCGCATCCCGCTCGATGCCGATGGGCAGATCGACCTCGCCGAGCTGGCGGCGGCGCTCGAGGCACACAAGGACTGCGACCTCAAGATCGGGTCGTTCTCGGCGGCATCGAACGTCACCGGCGTGCGCACGCCGATGCGGCCCCTCGCCCGGCTGCTTCACAGCCACGGCGCGCGGTTTTTCGCCGACTATGCAGCAGCCGGCCCCTATGTGCCGATCGATATGAGCGAAAGCGCACCGGGCGCGAACGACCATGTCGACGCGATCTTCGTGTCGCCGCACAAATTCGTCGGCGGACCGGGCGCCTCAGGCGTGCTGGTGGCCGACCGCGCGCTGTTCACGAACGCCGTTCCATCGGTGCCGGGCGGCGGCACGGTGGCCTTCGTCAGCGCCACGGCGCACCGCTACATCGACAATGTCGAGCATCGCGAGGAAGCGGGAACGCCGGCGATCCTCGGCGATATCCGCGCCGGGCTGGCGTTTGCGCTAAAGCGCGACATCGGGCCGGAGCGGATCGAGGCGATGGAGGCCCGGCTCGTCGGCCGGGTGCTGGACGCATGGCGCGACAATCCGGCAATCGACATGCTTGGACCCACCAAGTGCGACAGGCTGGCGATCGTGTCGTTCAATTTGCGCGGGCCTGCCGGCATGCTGCATGCCGGCTATGTGACCGCGCTGCTCAACGATCTGTTCGGGCTGCAGGTGCGCGGCGGCTGCTCGTGCGCCGGCCCCTATGGCCACGACCTGCTGGGCATCCCGCCGGCGCTGTCGGAGCAATACGACGATCTGCTGATGGGCGGCTTCATTCTGGCGCGGCCGGGCTGGGTGCGGCTCAACCTCCATTTCGGCATGACGCCCGACATGGTCGACTACATCCTCGCCGCCGTGGACTTCGTGGCCCGCCGCGGCGCCGACCTGCTGCCGCTCTACACCGCCGACGAAAAAAGCGGCCGCTGGACCTGCAAGCGACCGGCGGCCGAACCGCTCGGGTTCGACGCAATCTGCGACTGGGGCGCCGCGGCGGCGGACGGGGCGACAGAGATGCATGCGCTGGAGACGTATGTCGAAGAGGCCGAAGCGATTGCCGACCAGTTGGCGAGCGCGGCAGGCGGCGGACGAGAAGCGGCGTAGCGGAGGACTGGCTGAGATGGGAGTATGTAGAGCGCCACTCCAGCGGATGACGTTGGGGGGTGCGCTCTCCGAGATGTTGGGCGTTGCTACCTCCCCTCCACCTCCAGCCCAAGGTTGCCGCTGGACCGCTTTCTCTGAAGTGCTAGGCTCTACGACGGCAGCCATATCAAGCTGCGGCAGTTGCCGCTGGACCGCTTTCTCTGAAGTGCTAGGCTATCTCGCTGGCAAAGCGCCAATCGATTTCTGTTGCCGCTGGACCGCTTTCTCTGAAGTGCTAGGCTTTCTTGCCGCCGAGAGTCGCGATGGCCTGAGTTGCCGCTGGACCGCTTTCTCTGAAGTGCTAGGCTGTCGGCTGCTCAAACCTACTGGGTCTATGTGTTGCCGCTGGACCGCTTTCTCTGAAGTGCTAGGCTCAACGGCAATAAGTGCTCGGTCGAATATTTGTTGCCGCTGGACCGCTTTCTCTGAAGTGCTAGGCTACGAAGCTGCAGCACAAGGTCATGCTGTCAGTTGCCGCTGGACCGCTTTCTCTGAAGTGCTAGGCTGCTATCACGTGGTTCTGTCGTTCGAACCGGTTGCCGCTGGACCGCTTTCTCTGAAGTGCTAGGCTTCACGTCCACTTCATCGCGGCCGAGACGGAGGTTGCCGCTGGACCGCTTTCTCTGAAGTGCTAGGCTAGGGCAGTGCGCAATGCGAGTAAGGCTCGTGTTGCCGCTGGACCGCTTTCTCTGAAGTGCTAGGCTATCCCGCACGCGGCCAAACGACAAAGGCAAGTTGCCGCTGGACCGCTTTCTCTGAAGTGCTAGGCTCCAGCTTTACGGCCACGTGCTGATCCCGAAGTTGCCGCTGGACCGCTTTCTCTGAAGTGCTAGGCTCCGATGTTCCATTTCCGCCGATCCTTAGGTGTTGCCGCTGGACCGCTTTCTCTGAAGTGCTAGGCTGCGGCGCCCTACCAGGTTGATAGCGGGGCTGTTGCCGCTGGACCGCTTTCTCTGAAGTGCTAGGCTATCCTTGCTCTGCGCCTCGGTGAGTGGCTTGTTGCCGCTGGACCGCTTTCTCTGAAGTGCTAGGCTCCGGCGGCTGACCAAGGCGGTCTATCTTATGTTGCCGCTGGACCGCTTTCTCTGAAGTGCTAGGCTCTTAGTCCGGGCCACGGTACAACCCGACCTGTTGCCGCTGGACCGCTTTCTCTGAAGTGCTAGGCTCAGAAGCAGCGGTTGCGTCAGCGCGAGATCGTTGCCGCTGGACCGCTTTCTCTGAAGTGCTAGGCTGGCCGCGGCCGTCCCTACCCTCCGCAAGAGGTTGCCGCTGGACCGCTTTCTCTGAAGTGCTAGGCTCGTTCGTGTCATGCCCCAAGCCAGCTTGGAGTTGCCGCTGGACCGCTTTCTCTGAAGTGCTAGGCTCTGAGGAATTTATGATGCAGGGGCGCACGAGTTGCCGCTGGACCGCTTTCTCTGAAGTGCTAGGCTGATGTATAGGTGCCAGGTCGGATATCCTGCGTTGCCGCTGGACCGCTTTCTCTGAAGTGCTAGGCTGACGTGCTGGTGCGGATCGAGGCGCAGGTGGTTGCCGCTGGACCGCTTTCTCTGAAGTGCTAGGCTGACGCTGAGCCATATTTCCGTTTTGCAAAAAGTTGCCGCTGGACCGCTTTCTCTGAAGTGCTAGGCTGTGATCTTCATTTTGTTTTTCCTTGCGTAGGTTGCCGCTGGACCGCTTTCTCTGAAGTGCTAGGCTAAACGACTGATCCAGAATCTTGGCTGACAGGTTGCCGCTGGACCGCTTTCTCTGAAGTGCTAGGCTGGCGCGCTCAATCAGCGGTTCAAGCGCCGAGTTGCCGCTGGACCGCTTTCTCTGAAGTGCTAGGCTTGCGGTAGCACGGCTCGAGATTATCCGACCGTTGCCGCTGGACCGCTTTCTCTGAAGTGCTAGGCTCGGGCTGCTTTTAGTCCCTCGCATAGGTAGAGTTGCCGCTGGACCGCTTTCTCTGAAGTGCTAGGCTTTTGGCGCGGGCTTCCTGGATAGCCGCCAGTTGCCGCTGGACCGCTTTCTCTGAAGTGCTAGGCTATTCAGGCCGTGCTCCAGCTCGATCCGGTCGTTGCCGCTGGACCGCTTTCTCTGAAGTGCTAGGCTCAACCTTGCCGTCAATGCTGCGAACATCGTGTTGCCGCTGGACCGCTTTCTCTGAAGTGCTAGGCTGTTGTCGTCGCTGTCCACGCCCACGGGCAGGTTGCCGCTGGACCGCTTTCTCTGAAGTGCTAGGCTGTCATAGGTATCGCCGTCAACCCAAACTGTGTTGCCGCTGGACCGCTTTCTCTGAAGTGCTAGGCTGAAAACCCCGGTCACTAGACCGGGGTTCCAGTTGCCGCTGGACCGCTTTCTCTGAAGTGCTAGGCTTTTCCGGCGGAAGGGTTACGTCCGCCGCCTGTTGCCGCTGGACCGCTTTCTCTGAAGTGCTAGGCTAGATGGCGTCGCGACGAGCTGCTTGACAGGGTTGCCGCTGGACCGCTTTCTCTGAAGTGCTAGGCTTTAAGGTTCGATCGTCCATTGTCCTTGGTAGTTGCCGCTGGACCGCTTTCTCTGAAGTGCTAGGCTAATCGCCATCCGTGAGGTGGCGGCTGCATCGTTGCCGCTGGACCGCTTTCTCTGAAGTGCTAGGCTCATCTGCGGCAGCTTCCAGATGGTCCGCAAGTTGCCGCTGGACCGCTTTCTCTGAAGTGCTAGGCTCAGCCCGTCGAGTTCATCGCGGCCAACACCGTTGCCGCTGGACCGCTTTCTCTGAAGTGCTAGGCTCGAGCGGCTTTTCCGGTGGGCGGTGCGTCAGTTGCCGCTGGACCGCTTTCTCTGAAGTGCTAGGCTAGCGGGCCTGCGCGTTGTGGACGTGCCGCGCGTTGCCGCTGGACCGCTTTCTCTGAAGTGCTAGGCTTCCGCCGTTTTTGCATGCGTCGAATAGGCCGTTGCCGCTGGACCGCTTTCTCTGAAGTGCTAGGCTCTGGTGGGCGGCCAAGTCGATCTCGCTGAGGTTGCCGCTGGACCGCTTTCTCTGAAGTGCTAGGCTAGCAGGCCGTGGGCGTCGCGCTCGGCGCGAGTTGCCGCTGGACCGCTTTCTCTGAAGTGCTAGGCTAAACCTCCATTAGGTTACACGGACATTCACGTTGCCGCTGGACCGCTTTCTCTGAAGTGCTAGGCTCAAGCGCCAGATCGATAGCCGAACGGTGGAGTTGCCGCTGGACCGCTTTCTCTGAAGTGCTAGGCTGAAATAGGCGCCGCTACCCTCGATCGCATAGTTGCCGCTGGACCGCTTTCTCTGAAGTGCTAGGCTCACGGCCGGTGCGTTCGTGACCGCCATCGAGTTGCCGCTGGACCGCTTTCTCTGAAGTGCTAGGCTCATCGGCTGCAGCACGAAGGGGATGCTGCGGTTGCCGCTGGACCGCTTTCTCTGAAGTGCTAGGCTTACAGCGGCGTTCTACCTGCTGGTGACGATGTTGCCGCTGGACCGCTTTCTCTGAAGTGCTAGGCTGATGCCTCTCACTGGCGCAGTCGCGCCCAGGTTGCCGCTGGACCGCTTTCTCTGAAGTGCTAGGCTTTTAAATCCGATGCTTGCGTATACGCAGGGGTTGCCGCTGGACCGCTTTCTCTGAAGTGCTAGGCTACGCTGAGACATATTACCATTCTGAAGAAAGTTGCCGCTGGACCGCTTTCTCTGAAGTGCTAGGCTTAGCCGGAAGCGTAGCATCCCGCTACGCAAGTTGCCGCTGGACCGCTTTCTCTGAAGTGCTAGGCTATTATCCTGAATAAACGCAGAATTTAGCAAGTTGCCGCTGGACCGCTTTCTCTGAAGTGCTAGGCTATCAGGAACAGCAACAACACGGTCAATAGGGTTGCCGCTGGACCGCTTTCTCTGAAGTGCTAGGCTTCGCTTACCATCATGAACAAGAAAATCACTGTTGCCGCTGGACCGCTTTCTCTGAAGTGCTAGGCTGGCCCGGGCCATGCATATCTACCAGACCCGGTTGCCGCTGGACCGCTTTCTCTGAAGTGCTAGGCTGTGGAGCCCCACCGACATGGTGCGCGGCCGGTTGCCGCTGGACCGCTTTCTCTGAAGTGCTAGGCTATGGCCGGCACGCTGGTCGTCGCGCCGTGAGTTGCCGCTGGACCGCTTTCTCTGAAGTGCTAGGCTGCGAACGGTCGCACTATTCGGAAACACGTAGTTGCCGCTGGACCGCTTTCTCTGAAGTGCTAGGCTGAAAGCTCCAACTTCGTGGCGTCGCTTTTGGTTGCCGCTGGACCGCTTTCTCTGAAGTGCTAGGCTCGTCGGCGAGAGCCTGTCGAAGAGATCGCGGTTGCCGCTGGACCGCTTTCTCTGAAGTGCTAGGCTTGCGCGGGGCCGAGGGTCGCGATATGAGCAGTTGCCGCTGGACCGCTTTCTCTGAAGTGCTAGGCTGTCCTCATGGTCCGACCCCGTCGTCGAGCAGTTGCCGCTGGACCGCTTTCTCTGAAGTGCTAGGCTTCGCTGGTGACAATACTGGAGCTGTGTTCTGTTGCCGCTGGACCGCTTTCTCTGAAGTGCTAGGCTCTGATGGATTACGGCATCGCGGCGCTGCCGGTTGCCGCTGGACCGCTTTCTCTGAAGTGCTAGGCTCGATGGTCTCAGCAAGTCGATGCGTGACGGGTTGCCGCTGGACCGCTTTCTCTGAAGTGCTAGGCTCCCGAGCGAGAGTAAGCCGATAGCAAAATGTTGCCGCTGGACCGCTTTCTCTGAAGTGCTAGGCTGCATGTCACGCCTATATCGACGTCGGTGCAGTTGCCGCTGGACCGCTTTCTCTGAAGTGCTAGGCTGCATGCGCGACTGATCCTTGTCCGTGGCAAGTTGCCGCTGGACCGCTTTCTCTGAAGTGCTAGGCTACAGTTCTCTATCGACACCGAAATCGCCGGGTTGCCGCTGGACCGCTTTCTCTGAAGTGCTAGGCTACAGTTCTCTATCGACACCGAAATCGCCGGGTTGCCGCTGGACCGCTTTCTCTGAAGTGCTAGGCTTGCAGGCTTCCCGAACAGCGGATCGAGCCAGTTGCCGCTGGACCGCTTTCTCTGAAGTGCTAGGCTGGTGCCGTCGCCGGTACGCTGCAGGCGGCGTTGCCGCTGGACCGCTTTCTCTGAAGTGCTAGGCTATTAACAATCTCAACCCGCTGTGGCTCCGGGTTGCCGCTGGACCGCTTTCTCTGAAGTGCTAGGCTCGACGTAACCACCGGCGCAGCCGCACCAAGGTTGCCGCTGGACCGCTTTCTCTGAAGTGCTAGGCTATAGTCAGAAGCGTAGCAACCCGCTACGCAAGTTGCCGCTGGACCGCTTTCTCTGAAGTGCTAGGCTCGGACCGCCGCTTTTCGTCGCGCTCGTCGAGTTGCCGCTGGACCGCTTTCTCTGAAGTGCTAGGCTGCCCCGACCGGCGCGCCTTTCGCATCGGCGGTTGCCGCTGGACCGCTTTCTCTGAAGTGCTAGGCTGCCGGCGATCACAGACAGCTACCTGGGGCGGTTGCCGCTGGACCGCTTTCTCTGAAGTGCTAGGCTAAGGGCTATGCCTGGGACAAGGGCAGCGGCGTTGCCGCTGGACCGCTTTCTCTGAAGTGCTAGGCTGCCTCGCGCTGGAGCTCGGCAGCGGCCGCAGTTGCCGCTGGACCGCTTTCTCTGAAGTGCTAGGCTGTTGGGGCAGAAGTCGTCGGCGCGGGCGACGTTGCCGCTGGACCGCTTTCTCTGAAGTGCTAGGCTCGCTTCACGCGCCTCGTCGAGCGGCGTGGTGTTGCCGCTGGACCGCTTTCTCTGAAGTGCTAGGCTGGCGGCGGCGATCCGTTCGCGACGATGATGGTTGCCGCTGGACCGCTTTCTCTGAAGTGCTAGGCTACCGCGCATGAACGGTGAGCGCGTGATCGAGTTGCCGCTGGACCGCTTTCTCTGAAGTGCTAGGCTCATTCCATTCCGCAAATCGACGCGCAACACGTTGCCGCTGGACCGCTTTCTCTGAAGTGCTAGGCTCAAGCCAGTGATCGTCCGCACATATTCGGCGTTGCCGCTGGACCGCTTTCTCTGAAGTGCTAGGCTGATGCCCTCGAGGATATCGTCGATCTCCCCGTTGCCGCTGGACCGCTTTCTCTGAAGTGCTAGGCTTGCGTCGTTGACGTCCTTGCCCCAGGCCTTGTTGCCGCTGGACCGCTTTCTCTGAAGTGCTAGGCTACGCGCTCGCGGCGGCGGGGTCGCCGAGGCGTTGCCGCTGGACCGCTTTCTCTGAAGTGCTAGGCTATAGGCCTTCAGCCTTTCGTCGAGGGTGGGTTGCCGCTGGACCGCTTTCTCTGAAGTGCTAGGCTCGTTCACGCCATGGTCACCCTCACCAGCAAGTTGCCGCTGGACCGCTTTCTCTGAAGTGCTAGGCTGTGACGGTTAACAACGCCGGCGCGGCCGAAGTTGCCGCTGGACCGCTTTCTCTGAAGTGCTAGGCTCGTCGGCAATTCGTAGCCATTGTCCTGCCAGTTGCCGCTGGACCGCTTTCTCTGAAGTGCTAGGCTAACGCAGTCGTCGCAGATGTGAGTGTCTCCGTTGCCGCTGGACCGCTTTCTCTGAAGTGCTAGGCTGGATGTTGGCCGATCTCGTTGTTATTGCAGCGAGATCGGCCGATTTCGCTCCGAGGAAACGGGCTTTTTTGGTCAGAATAGGGCCATCTGGTCGGGATTTTTCTGCGTCGGGCGGCGGCCCTGGTCGGAGAAGCGGATGATGTTTTCGTACTGCCGGTCGGTGAACTGGAAGACGTAGACATCGCCAAACTCCGGCAGCCGCGCGCCGATCTTTCGGACATAGGCGTCGAACTGCTCTTTGCCGTTGCAGAAGCGAAGATAGTTGGAAAGCTGGCTCATTTCAAAGCCAAGATCGAGGAGATCGTGCCGAAATTTGGTGGCGGCCTTGCGCTGCTGCGGGGTTTCCACGGGCAGATCGAACGTCACGAGCATCCACATGAGCTGGTATCCGCTGAGGTGAGAGGGGCCGGCATTGGCCTTATGCTCCAGCCGCGTCATCGAGCGCCTCCGGCTGGGGCACGGCCGGACCAGCCGGCAGGCTGAGCTGCGCGGCGCCGGATTCGAAACTGGTCGCCACGGAATAGACGAAGCGCTGGACGTGGACGGTGAGCGGGGACAGCCCGGCATCGGAGTCGAGATCGAGCGTGGCGATGGTGGTCAGGCGGCGCTTGGTTTCGGGCGTGACCTCGAACTGTCCCTCGCTCACCAGGTCGCGTACGAGCTGATCGACCAGCGGACGGTAGGGTTCCATCAGGTCGTCGGCGAGGGCGAAGGCGTTGGCGCGATTGGAGTGGAACACGCTTATAGTGGGGTGGAGTCCGGCGGCGCAGATGGCGCGCGAGACGATGGCGCGCAGCACGGTGTAACCATAGTTCAGGAGGCCGTTGATGCCGGGCGCATCCTGGTCGCGCGAGAAATCCGGGCCGAACAGCGCCTTCCAGTAGCGACGGGCCGCCTGGGCCTCGATGTTGTCGGGATCGCCGGAGCGAACCTTGCGGGCGAGAAGCTCGAAGGCCCCGGCTTCGGCGCCATGGCCGGCGAGGACGTAACCCTGCATGCGGATTTTCGCGGCGACGATGCGGGCCCAGATCTGCTTGCCGAGCGGGCGAGTGGCGGCGATCTGGGCGCGCATTCGCGCGGCCTGCAGATGATGGCCGTCGAGCGGCCAGACGCAGGCGACCGGCGCATGGTTGAGCCCGCAGATGACGACAGGGACGGCGCGCTCGCTGAGACGGGTGAACACGGTGTTGGACCAGAGCGTGCCGTGGCCGTGGACGATCAGCGCGCCGACATCGTCGAGCGCGATGCGGCCCTTCTCGCCGCCATCGGCATTGACGGTGAGAAAACCCCGATGCACGGCAAGCAAAAGCCCGTCCGTTTCTATGTCGACCACCCGCTCCATGGGCCGCAAGACTACGCCGTCCGACGCGCCCACTGAAACGAAGCTTTAACTTATTGTTAACCGCCCTTGGGATGATTGCGTAGGCGGCGGCTGTCGCGGTCCTGCGGACCGGGATCGAAGACCCGCCCCGTTTCGTCGACCCGGACCTGGCGAAGGTTGACGTCCTTCATGGCGCCGCCGGATTTGTAGAAATATTTGAAGCTGTCTTCGGGATCGGCATCGCGAGCCTTGAGGGCACCGGCATCGCGATTGCCGGCCAGCGCCATCTGGCCGCTGCCGCTGAACTTCACGACACGGCCGATGGTAGGGCCGTCCTTGGGATGGTCGTAGGCCACCATGTCGTTCTGGTGCAGGCTGAGGACCTTGCGCGCCGCCGGGTGCGCCAGGCGGATCGCCGACTGCCAGCCGGCCTGATGGGCGTCGTACATGCTGACGACTTCGTGCAGCCATTTGCCGTTGGGCAGTTCCCACACATCGTAGCGATAGTTCGCGTCGCCCTTGTAGGCCTTGTACGCCCTGCCGGCGTGGTCGTGGATGGGGATGACGCCGACCACTTCTGTCACCCGCACGTGTCGGATGCCCTTGTAGGGGCCATCGGCACGGAACCGCTCCAGCGCGGCAATCAGTTCCTTGCCCGAAAGCCCGCGGATGGCGCGGAACAGTTCATCGGCAAGCGGCTTGTCGCGGATCGCGGCGATATCCTTTTCGGTCAGCGACATGAACGGAACGCGGCGAACCACAACCGGAACGCCATTTTTTTCTTCACCGGTGAAGCCATAGGCCGTGTCGTTGTGAAGCTGGCCGGCGGTGCGGCCACCCTCCCCCGCCTTGGGCAGCGAGCCATGATCGGGCTTGTGGCTGACGACGATGCGATCGACGACGCGCTTGAGGTCGTCGCGGAAGCTCGGCCAGGGCGGCTCGATCTTATCGATGGTTTCCTCCAGCGCGAGCGCTTCGCGGCCGCCGGCGACGGTGGCGATACGCTGCAGCAGACGGCGGGTGGTGACGCCGACGACTGCCGCGTCGATGGCGTGATGGCGATGGTCGTTGCGGTTCTTGTGGTTGTGGTCGGCGATGATGGAGTTTAGGCCCCATTGCCGGCGCAGCATCTCGGTCATGCGGCCGGGGATGACGCGGACGTGGTTCCTGCGGGCGAAGACGCCCCACTCATTGGGCTCCTCATCGTCGTAGAGGGCGCCGAGATATTCATGCGCCAGGCGCGAGAGATATTGCGTGTCGGTCAACTGGCGGGCGAGGAAGCTCTCTTCGTCCTTGAATTTCTGCATGGCGTCGCGGCCAAAGCGCCAGCGCTTGTTGAGCGGCAGGCGATTGGCGCGCTCGAGGATTTCATCGTAGCGGCCCTGCCATTGCGGCACGTCGGCGGGTGCGTTGTTGCCCTTCTCGCGATTGGCTTCGCGCAGGCAAAGGATGCGATTGGCCTGGCTGTCGTCGAGCGTCTTCGACCAGGGCAGGATGTGGTCGACGTCGACATCGGCCGAAAACAGCATGGAGATGCCGATGGGCTTTCCCGAATACACGCAGAGCCGATTCAGCGGCTGCGCCGGATCGAGCTCTTCCCACAGCTTCAACAGCAACCGGTTGTAGCCGTTGTCGGGCTGACCGAGCTTGCGAAGCTGGTCCGACCGGCGTTCGGCCTCGCGGGTGTTCTTTGCGATCCGCCGATTGACCTCGGCCTTTTCGTCCTCGCTGAGCTTCAGCTCGCGGGCAAGCTCGATGGCGATCTGCTCGGGCTTGCCGTAGCGAACAATGAGGCGGTTGAGCACGCGTTGCAACTGGTTGAGGCCGATGTGCACGGTCGGGTTGGTGATGCGGCCTTTCTGCACGTCGTAGGGATCGTCGGGCTCACCGGTGCCGGGCGGAATGCGGCGGCCGAGGACCTCCTGGTATTTCGGCAGCTCGTCGACTGCATCGGCCTTGCCGAACAGCGCGTGGTCGTAGCCAGCCCGGTGGGCCGCCTCGGCCTCGGGGATGACGTCGGCCTTGAGCTCGACGAGGATTTCGGTCAGCGCCGTCTTGCCGAGCCGACCATAGCCCTCGGGCAGGTGCGCGGCCGCGACCGCGTCGCGCTGCTCGATGCTCAGGCTGCAATTTTGTTCGAGCCAGTGCAGCAATGCGAGCGGATCTTCGGTGTCGCGCAATTGGCGGACAATTTCCCATCGCGCATCGGGCGCCAGGTCGAACCAGCCCTGGCCGAAGCGGGTCTTGCCCGACATTTCGGCGGCCACCTCGTCACCCTTCATCCTGAGACGCGCCGGCGTCTCCTTGTTGAAGCGTGTGCCATGCGGCGCCTTGATGGTCTTGCGCAGCGCAGTAAAGGCGGCCTCGCGCTGTGATTGCAATTGCTTCACCAGCATATCGCGCTGCTCGAGGCTGAGCTTTTCGACGTGCTGATCGGGATAGACCAGCGCCAGCTCGTTGACCTCCTTGTAGAGACGGAACTGCTGGAACAGCGGATGCGCCTTGGGCAGGCGGTCCTCGTCGGGATTGAAGGTGCACTTGCCGATCTTCGGGCGCTTCAGCGGCCGCTGGAAGAACATCACGCGGAACAGATGGTCGCGACGCTCCTCGGTGAGGAGCGCCGGATGATGCGGCGCCTGCGCGTCCCAGATGGCGTGGAATTCCTGTTCGAGGAAGCTGCGCTCGGGATAAAAGCCGTAGCCGTCCTCCTCCTTGTCGTCCTTGCCGGGCACGCGGGACGGACGCACCCGAACCCAGCCGCCCGCGCCACGCTGCCGCTGCAGAAACTCCCCGATCGTACGGGCACCCGCGTCGTGAATTGCGACGGCAAGGCGCGAAATACCGGAGGCGATCTTGCCCTGGTCGTTGTCGCGCTTGTCGGTCTTGCGGTTGGACTTGAAGCCGCGGCGCTGATTGAGGTGGAACAGGGCTCTACCGAGATAAAATGGCGGCAGTTTTTCATCGAGGGCGCGTGTACGGAGCGCGTAGACGTCGGTCGCGATCCGATCGAAGCGCTTGTCGCTGGTTTCGGCGACGAGCGCCTTGCGCGCCGCATCGGAGTCAGGCATCAGGCCGAATTCGGTCAACGTGCGAAGCACCGCCTTGCGGCGCCGCTTGTAGCGGTCGCGCCGGCGCGACATGCCGCGCGCTACGCGACGCCCTTCAGCCAGCGATGTGCCTGATTTGGGCTCTCGACCGTCAGAGTAGATGCGGACCCCGGCATCGATGATCGAGGCTGGCTCGTCCTGTGCATCCAGCCCAAGAACTGCCCAACCGATGGAATTTGTTCCGATGTCGAATGAAAATGTAGTTCGGCCAATACCGTCCATAAATATCTCCCCCAGAAATTCATGATCGCAAATACCGGCGCCTGCGCCAACAGATATTACACTGAGACGCAGGCGCTGCTGCCAAGCAGTTCAGAAAAGCGGTCCTGCGGCAACTCAGTAACCTTCGGTACGAAATGAGGTACCCAATCTGCTGAAACGGTATTCGCCCCTGCCAGATGGGATGCCAAATATCGTTAGGCCATCCCAACAAGCTCTAGTCGCTACAATTCAACGACCGAGCACCTCAAAGGTGCTCGATTCGGTCGTCCCGGCCAATCCCCTCAGTAACCTTATTACCTTTATGACATATCAGATATGTTGAGGTCTATAAAAAAGCCCCCGCCGGAGCGAGGGCCTTATTTGGTGCTGTCTTAGCTTGTTAACAGCCAGACCGCTTTCTCTGAACTGCTAGGCAGTACAATCTAGCTATCAGGTCTGCCATCGTCTGCCAAGTCCGCCCTTACCCGCGCAGCGCGCGCAGGTCGGCGATGACGCGGTCGGCCATGTCGACGCAGCGCTGGCCGTCGAAGGGGAACAGGCTCGTCACGGCGTCGTGCAGTTGCGCTTCGATGCTGGTGCGCAGCAGGCGGCGGGCGCGGTGGAGGCGGGTCTTTACCGTCTCGGGCTTGATCGACAAATGCTCGGCGGTTTCCTCGGTGCTGAGGCCCTCGACGTCACGCATGACGAAGACGGCGCGGAAGCCGGCGGGAAGCTGGCCGATGGCGGCTTCGAGGACGCCACGCATTTCCTGACGCGACATTTCGGACTCCGGGTCGAGGGGCATGCCGATGGATGGGAACTGGATGATCTGTGCGCTCTGGCCGCGTTCGAGGTCGATCTGCTCGAGGCCGGTGGTCGGGCGGCGGCGCCGCAGGCGCTCCGAGGCTTCGTTGACCGCGATGCGGGTCAGCCAGGTGCTGAGTTGGGCATCGCCGCGAAGCCGTCGAGATGGGTGAAGGCTTTCACGTAGCTCGCCTGCACCACGTCCTCGGCCTCGGCATCGCTATGGACGATGGCGCGGACGACGCGGAACAGGCGCTGGTTGTGGCGGCGGACGAGCACGCGGATGTCTGCAGCCCGGTGTTGTCGCCGGCGTCGACGAGGTTGAGGGTGATGCCCGGATTGGCCGCCTCGAACTTCGGCTTCACGATGTTGGTCCAGAAGTCGAGGATGTTCTGGTCAGAGCCGGTGTACCAGTCGATGCGGTTGGCCTCGGCAAAGGCGGCCGTGGGGAGCATCGAGGCGCCAGCCAGGGCGGTACCGGCGAGCAGCAGTTCGCGACGATTCATGTCGGGTTCTCCAAATGGGTGCGATGCGCGCGCCGACGCCCGACGCGTTTCACATCGGCGCGAACCGTAAGAGGCAATAGACGACAGGCCGGCGACACTTCCGTGACAGCACGGAGACGATTGAGGCGCACGGGCGGGCCGTCCACAGCCAAGTGTCGCGGCGGCCTTTCGGTCACATTGTGCGATATGTTCATAAGGACATGTCGGATCAACAGTATAGGGCTCGCCGCATTGTGATGTGGCGGCTTTTCCGGGCTGTGCAACGAAGCTTTGGGTGGTAGGTTTCGCGGGCCCCTGGGAGTGTCCCTATGCGTCGCTGGCTGATCATTGTCGTCGTCGTGATCGTGGTGGTGGCCGCCGCGGGGTATTTCGGGCTGGTGTACAAGCCGGCCATCGCCCCTATCGATACCGCGCAGGCGCAGACATTCGATGCCGCGGTAGTGGCGCATGGCGCGCAGATGGCGGCCATCGGCGATTGCGCCTCGTGCCATACCACGGCCAACGGGCCGGCACTGGCGGGCGGCCTTGCGGTGCCGACGCCGTTCGGCACGATCTATTCCAGCAACATCACGCCGGACCCCGAGACGGGCATCGGCCAGTGGAGCGAGGCGGCGTTCGTGCGGGCGATGCAGGAGGGCGTCGACCGTGAGGGACATCATCTCTATCCGGCGTTCCCGTACGACCATTTCACGCATGTGACGGCCGACGACGACAAGGCGATCTACGCGTACCTGATGACGCGCAACCCAGTGAAGGCGGAGCCGCCGGCCAACGCCCTGCCCTTCCCGTTCAACGTGCGCGAGATCATGGCCGGCTGGAACCTGCTGTTCTTCAAGCAGGGCGCGCTCGTCGACGATCCGAAGCAGAGCGCGGACTGGAACCGCGGGCGCTACCTCGTGGAGGGGCTCGGGCACTGCGCCGCGTGCCACACGCCGCGCAATTCGCTCGGCGCCGAGGACAGCGCGCAGCAATATGATGGCGGGCCGGTGATCGACGGCTGGTATGTCTATCCGATCAACGCCAAATCGCCGGCACCGGTGAAATGGGATGCCGACAGCCTGGCGGGCTATCTCAAGACCGGCTTTGCCGCCGACCATGGCGCATCGCGCGGACCGATGGCGCAGGTGACGGCACGGCTGAGCGCAGCGAGCGATGAGGACGTGCACGCGATGGGGGTGTATGTGGCGTCGCTGATGGGCAATGCGAGCGCGCCCGCCCCGACGCCGCCGGAGCAGCGCGTGCTGCAATCGGGCGACAGCCTCGCGCCGCCGCAGGTGGCCGAGGCGTCGGCGGACCGCGGCGCGATCATCTACGGCGCGGCGTGTTCGAGTTGCCACGACAGCGGCCGGCTGCCGCCATTCGGCGGCATCGACTTCCACAAGAGCACGGCGATCAATTCGGACAGCCCGCAGAACGTCATCAACATGGTGCTCTACGGCCTGCCGGCGGCGGAAGGCCGGACGGGCGCGGTGATGCCGGGCTTTGCCGGCACGCTCAACCAGGACGACATGGTTGCACTACTCGGCTACCTGCGGACGACCTATGCTCAGGGCAAGCCGGCCTGGGCCAACGCCGCGAGCCTCGTCGCCGACACCATGAGCGGCAAGACTGCGGTCAAACTCTACGGGCAGGACGGCGTACAGCGCGGCGGCCCGCAAATCAACGCGCCAGGGACGACACAATGAGCGTTACTCTCAACGTCAACGGGCAATCGCAGACGGTAGAGGCCGATGCGGATACGCCGCTGCTTTATGTGCTGCGCAACGACCTGAAGCTCAACGCGGCGAAGTTCGGCTGCGGGCTCGGGCAATGCGGCGCCTGCACGGTGATCGTCGACGGACGGGCGATCTTTTCGTGCCTAACGCCGATCGCGCTGCTCCAGGGCAAGCAGATCCGCACGCTCGAAAGCCTCGGCACCATCGACAAGCCCGGTATCCTGCAGCAGGCGTTCATCGACGAGCAGGCGGCGCAATGCGGCTACTGCATCCCCGGCATGATGATGCGGGCGCAGGCGTTGCTGGAACGTAATCCTAAAGTCAGCGAAGAGGACATCCGCGTGGCGCTGGAGCCGAACCTCTGCCGGTGCGGCACGCATATGCGGATCATCAAGGCGGTGAAGAAGGCCGCCGACCAGATGGCGGGAGCGGCGTGATGGACGAGGTCCGCGAACCACGGGTCATCACCCGCCGGCAATTGCTCGCCGGGTCGGGCGCACTGATCGTCAGTTTCTCGCTCATGGGCGCGGCCCGCGGCCAGGGCGACCCCGATGTCGCCAATCCGCCGGCCGCCGCACCGCCGGCCAAGCCCGTGACACTGCCGGGCGCGCTCGACACCGACCGCATGCTCGATAGCTGGATCCGCATCGACGCCGACGGCAAGGTGACGGTGTTCACCGGCAAGGCCGAACTCGGCCAGGGCGTGAAGACGGCGATCCTGCAATGCGCGGCGGAAGAACTCGAGGTCGATCCGCTGGCGATCAAGCTGATCACCGCCGACACCATGCTGTCGCCGAACGAAGGCTACACGGCCGGTTCGATGTCGATGCCCAACAGCGGCACCGCGGTGCGCAACGCCGCGGCGCAGGTGCGCGAGATATTGATTGCCAAGGCCGCGACGCAACTCAACGTGGCGCCCGAGACGCTGCATGCGGATGCCGGGCGGATCGTCGGCGGGCCGCAGCCTATCGGCTATGGTGCGCTGGTTGCCGACCAGATGCTGCATGTCGAGGCGCAGCCCAAGAGCAAGCTCAAGAGCACCGACCAGTTCAAGGTGATGGGCAAGCCGTTGGGGCGCGTCGACATTCCGGGCAAGGTCACGGGCGGCGTGGCCTATGTGCAGGATTTGCGGCTCGACGGCATGCTGCATGGCCGCGTGGTGCGGCCGCCGAGCTATCAGGCGAAGCTGGTGTCGGCCGATACCGCCAAGATCGAGCAGATGCCGGGCGTGGTCAAAGTGATCAAGGACGGCAGCTATCTCGCCGTGATTGCGCAGCAGGAATGGCAGGCGATCAAGGCGATGCGGACGCTGGCGGCGACCGCAGCGTGGAGCGAGACGGTCGACCTGCCCGACTCGCAGCACCTGCCCGACGCGCTCAAGGCTTTGGGCGTGCAGGACGGCACGGTGGCCGACAGCAAGACCACGGCGACCGGCGTGACCAAGACGTTCGAGGCCTGGTTCACTCGCCCCTACCAGATGCACGGCTCGATCGGGCCGTCATGCGCGGTGGGGCAGCTCGGCGACGACGGGGTGATGACGGTCTACACCCACACGCAGGGCGTCTATCCCGATCGCGATGCGATTGCGCAACTGATCGGCTTCGACAAGGCGAAGGTCCACCTCATCCACATGGAGGGCTCGGGCTGCTACGGACACAATGGCGCGGACGACGCCGGTGCCGACGCCGCGCTGATGGCGCGGGCGGTGCCGGGCAAGCCGGTGCGCGTGCAATATATGCGCGAGCAGGAGCATGCGTGGGAGCCGTACGGTCCCGGCATGGTGACCCACCTCAGAGCCGGGCTCGACGCCAATGGCAAGATTGCCGCGTGGGACTATGAGCTGTGGAGCAACAGCCATGGCGCGCGGCCGGGCACCGCGGGCGCGCTGATCTCGGCGCGGCATCTTGCAACGCCGTTCCAGCCGGACGAGCAGAAGCTCTCGATCAACCCCAATGGCAGCGGCGACCGCAATGCCGACCCGGGCTACACCTTCGCGCAGAAAAAGGTGATCTGGCACTTCATCAAGGCCGAGCCGCTGCGGCAATCGTCTATGCGGGCGCTGGGCGCGTACCACAATGTGTTCTCGATGGAGAGCAGCATGGGCGAGCTCGCGATCCTCGCCGGGGTGGACCAGGTCGAGTTCCGCCTCAACCATCTCGACGACGAGCGCGGGCGCGACGTGATCAACCTCGCGGCGAAGAATTTCAACTGGACCGGCTGGCAGCCCAAGCCCGGCCACGGCCGCGGCTTTGCCTATGCGCGCTACAAGAACCACGCGACGTATCTCGCGATGGCGGTCGAGATCGAGATCAACACCGACACCGGTACGGTGCGGATGGTGCGCGCCAACGCCGCCATCGACAGCGGCGAGATCGTCAACCCGGATGGCCTGCGCAACCAGACCGAAGGCGGCATTCTGCAATCGATGAGCTGGACGCTCTACGAGGCGGTGACGTTCGACCGCGAACGCATCACCAGCATCGACTGGCAGACCTATCCGATCCTGCGCTTCGGCGGGGTGCCGGACTCGATCGATGTCGACATCATCCCGCGGCCGGGCCAGCCGTTCCTCGGCGCTGGCGAAGCGGCGCAGGGCCCGACTCCCGCCGCCCTCGGCAACGCTATCCGCGATGCCACCGGCCAGCGGCTGTACGACCTGCCGCTGACCTCGGGCAAAGTGATGGCCGCGATGCTGAAGGCGTGAGGCAGGGCTTCATCGCAGGTATAGCAGTCGGGACCTTCTCCCCTCAGGGGAGAAGGTGGCCGAAGGCCGGATGAGGGGTTCAGGGATTCGGGGCCACTCGGGTGCAGTCGCGCGTTGCGGCCAGCAGAGTGAGGAGGAAACATCTCACCCCTCACCCTGCCCTCTCCCCTGAGGGGAGAGGGTTCGCCGACTTCAGGTTCGGGGGCTGGACTCGATGCGTGGGGCCGCCGCCTCCACCGGCTTGGCTGTTGAGCGCGTCTCATCCACGGTGTCATTCCCGCGCAGGCGGGAATCCAGACAGGACTGTCGGACATCCGAGGACTTCGCACTGGATTCCCGCCTTCACGGGAATGACAGGGAGACAATGGTCGCCATCGAGATAAAGAAAACGGCGGCATCCGGGGGATGCCGCCGCCTGTTTTGGAGCCTACCCTTACCGCATCTGCAGCACGATCACGTGATCGCTGGTCGGGTCGGTCGAGGCGCGCATTTTGGCGACGTCGGCGGCGGTGACGGCGGGGGCGTTATTGCCCCAGCTTTTACGGACGAACGTCGCCAGATCGGCGATCTGGTCGTCGCGCAGCAGCACGCGGAACGGCGTCATGCGATAGCTGTCGGGCACACCGGCCACCACCATGCGGCCGGCGCCGTTGAGGATGACGTTGATGACCGAGGACGGATCGTTCTCGAGCAGCGTCGGGTTGCCCGCCAGCGGCGGCTGCAGCGGGGCGCGGCCCTTGCCGTCGGGGCCGTGGCAGTTGGCGCACTGCTTCATGTAGAGGCTCGAGCCCGGGGCCGAGAAATCGGCCGCCTTGATGGCCGCACTCGTGCTCTCGTCATAGGCGTAGTCGGGCTCGTTCTTGCTCGCCGGCAGCGATTTCAGAAATTTCGCCACGGCGGCAAGATCGTCGTCGGTGAAGAACTGCGTCGAGTTGTTGAAGGCATCGAGCATCGAGCCGTAGACGGTCGCGTGGTCGTTGCGGCCGGTCTTGAGGAACTGGACGATCTCCTCTTCGCTCCAGCGGCCGAGGCCGGTGCGGTTGTCCTGCCGCAGATTGGAAGCGTGCCAGGCGTCGAGATAGGCACCACCGAGATAAGCATTGCTGCTCGAATCGAGCGCCACTTCGTTGAAGGCGACGCCGCGTTCGGTGTGGCAGGCGCCGCAATGGCCGAGCGTTTCGACGAGGTAGGCGCCGCGGTTCCACGCGGCATCCTGCTCGGGCTTGGGCTGGTACGGCGTGGCGCTCGGTGCAAAAACGACGTTCCAGTAGGCGAGCGGCCAGCGGATATTGAGCGGCGAGGGAATTTCGCTCGGCAGGTCCTGCTGGGTGGCGGGCTGCACCTGGAACATGAAGTAGTCGTAGAGCTTCTTGACGTCGTCGTCGGTCAGCTTGGCATAGGACGGATAAGGCATGGCTGGGTAGAGCCGGTGCCCGTCCTTCGCCACGCCGTGGCGCACGGCGCGGTCGAAATCGGCAAGCGTGTAATTGCCGATGCCGGTGTCCTTATCGGGGGTGATGTTGGTGGAGTAGATGATGCCGAGCGGGCTGCCCATCGCGAGGCCGCCGGAGAACGGCGCCTTGCCCGGTACCGAGTGGCAGGCGACGCAATCGGCGAGGCGCGCGGTGTAGCTCGCGTCCTCGACGGCGAACTGCGCGGTCGCAATCGCCGGCTGGCCGTCGAACGGGCTCGAGGGCGTGCGCAGCAGAAAGAAGGTGACGGCCGCGAACACCACCACCAGCACAACGATGACGATACCGATAGCGCGCAGAATCTTCACGGATTCCCCCTTGCCGCGACAACACATCCGGCGGCACGACCCTCATGCCGCCGGCAGGTAGTGGAGTTCAGGCCCAGCTCAGATCGGCGAGGCGGAACGGCGTCTGGCGCACGCGCTTGCCGATCGCGTCGAAGATGGCGTTGCCGAGCGCAGGACCGACCACGCCGGCCGGCGGTTCGCCGATCTCGTTGTAGCGCGGGTTGTCGCTGAGGCCGCCGAAGTGGACGTTGATCTCGTAGGGCACGTCGGCCATGCGGATGATCGGGTATTCGTCGAAATTGCCTTCGACGATCTGGCCATCCTTGATGTTGAGGCCTTCGTTGAGGCTCATGTTGAGACCGAACATGGTGCCGCCCTGCATCTCGGTGCGCACTGCGTCCTCGTTGACCACGCGGCCAGTGTCGAAGGCGATATCGAGCGACAGTATCTTGAGGACGCCGGCCTTGCTGATCTCGACCTTGGCCACGGTACCGACGGTGGTGCCGGCATCGGCCTTGCCGCCCATGCCCCAGTTGGCGATGGCGACGCCGCGGCCCTGGCCCTTGGGCAGCTTGTCGCCCCAGGCCTTGGCCTTCAGCTCCTGCAGGATCAGCGTCCAGCCCTTGTCGGGCCATTTGGCGTAGAGCTTCATGCGGTAGTCGAGCGGGTCCATGCCGGCTTCGTGGGCGAGCTCGTCGACGAAGGTTTCGACGAAGAAGGCGTTCGAGTTGTAGCCCGGCCCGCGATAGGGACCGGTGAGGATGTGGAACGCCGGAATGGTCTGCGATTCGATCTGCGCGTTGGGCGTCACCAGCGGCAGAGCGGTGTCGGGCATGCCCGACACGAAGAAGCCCGGACCGCCGGACATGCGGCCGAGCAGCGCCGTGGGCAGGCCGTCGTCGCCAAGCGCGGCCTTGAGCTTGGCGGCCATCAGCGGGCGATAGCGGCCCTGGCGGGTGGCTTCCTCGCGCGACCAGATGACGTGCACAGGCTTGCCCGGGTACTGCTTGGCCACGGCGACGACCATGCGCGCGTCGTCGGAGAAGACGCGCCGGCCGAAACCGCCACCGACATAGGTTTGGTGGAAGAACACTTTTTCAGGCGCCATGCCGGTTTCGTGGGCGGCGACGTAGAAGCCTTCCTGCGAATGCTGGGACGGATGCCAGAAATCGACGCGATCGGCCGTGACCATGCAGGTGCCGTTGAGCGGCTCCATCGGCGCCTGCTCGCAATAGGGCGTCAGGTAATCCTGCTCGATGACCTTCTTGGCGTCCTTGAACACCGAGTCGATGTCGCCGTTCGAAAGCTCGATCTTCTCGCCGGTCTTCTGCACGGCGTCGAACGCCGCCTTGTTCATCTGCTCGGTGGTCTTCCACTGGGCACCCGGGCCGTCATCCCACTCGACGGGCAGCGCATCGAGGGCGGTGCGGGCCTGCCAGTAATGCTCGGCGATCACCGCCACGGCGTGCTGCGCCGTGTTGAGACCGAACGGGAATGGGGGCTTCAAATCGCTCGGCACGTTGTCGATCGGCTTGACGGCAACCACCGCGAGCACGCCGGGCATGCCCTTGACGGCATCGGCGTCGAAGCTCTTGAGCGTGCCGCCCATCACCGGCGACTGGCGCAGCGCGGCGTAGACCATGCCCGGAACCTGCACGTCCATGCCGTAGACGAGGCTGCCGTTGACGATCTGCGGGAGCTGGATCTTGGCGGGCGACTGCTTGCCCAGCCACACCCAATCGGCCCGGTCCTTGGGCTTGGGTTCGGCCGGCAGGGTGATCGCGGCGGCGGCGGCGATCATTTCGCCGAAGCGGGCCGACTTGCCGGAACTGTGCGAGAGCACGCCGTCCTTGATGGTGATCTCGGTGGCCGGAACGCTCCACGCCGCGGCGGCGGCCGCCTTGAGGCGCTCGCGGGCGCTGGCAGCGACCTGCATGTAGGTGTCCATGCGGGCCGGGCCGGTCGAGCGGCCGGAGAAATAGGCGAGCGCGCCGCCGGGGGTCGAATAGACGTTCTTTTCGAGGAAGTCGCGGTTGGTCGAGGCGTACTCGACCTTGATCTTGTCCCAGGCCGGGTTGAGTTCCTCCATGACGTAGCTGGCAAGCTGGGTCAGCGTGCCGTTGCCGATGTCGACGGCCGTGCCGCGCACCAGCACGGTGTCGTCAGCCGAAATGGTGAGCCAGGGGGTGAATTCGGTGCCCTCGGCGGCAGCGTCCTTGTCCCATGGCGTCGGGTCGACCGTGGCCGCCATGGCGCGGGTGCCCACGACCATGGCACCGCCCAGCGCGACGGAGGAAACGAGGAAGGTACGGCGGGTCGGTTTGAACTCGTTCATGATGCCCTCCCTCACGCGGTCTTGGCCATGTCGGCGGCTGCCTTGTGGATGGCAGCGCGGACGCGAGTATAGGTGCCGCAACGGCAGATGTTGTTGACGTATTGGTCGATGTCGTCGTCGGTCGGGTTGGGGATCGCCTTGAGCAGGGCCGAAGCCGCCATCAGCATGCCCGACTGGCAGTAGCCGCATTGCGGCACGTTCATTTCGACCCAGTATTTCTGCAGCGGGTGGCTGGAATCGGGGCTGAGGCCCTCGATGGTAGTGATTTCCGTGCCGACGGCCGCTTCGAGCGGCAACTGGCAGGAACGCGTCGCCGTGCCGTCGATGTGCACGGTGCAGGCGCCGCATTGGGCGATGCCGCAACCGAACTTGGTGCCGGTCATGCCCAGATGATCGCGCAGCACCCACAGCAGGGGCGTATCGCCCGAGGCGTCGACCTCGGTGGGCTTGCCGTTAATCGTCAACGAAACCGACATTTTGGAAAATCCTCCTGGCCTGCACGCGGGCGCAGATTCATTGTGCTGATTTAGTGCCAATCTTAGAACGGTTACAGACTAGAGCAATTTGCAAACGCCAATGTCCCTCATTGGCGGCTGCAACTTTTCAATCGCCGGGGGCCGCGATACCGTTTCGCTTGTCGCATCATCATGCGATATGTTCGCTTATACATATCGACTTCAGGGAACAGCCTCATGGGACCGTTACGTTTACTTGCCGCGGCAATGGTGCTCACGGCCGGGCTGTCGCCGGTGTTCGCCGCCGACCCGCCGACGGGCGAGCAGTTGAGCAATGGCTGCACCGCCTGCCACGGCATCGAGGGGCGCGGCGGCTCGGCCATTCCGGCGCTCGCCGGCAAGCCGGCGGACGATCTGGTGGCGCAGCTTCACGCCTTCCGCGACCAGAAAGGTGACGCAACGATCATGAACCGGATCGCCCGCGGCTTCACCGACGACGAAATCCAGGCCCTCGCCACCTATTTCAGCAGCATCAAATGACCCAGCTTTCCCGCAGAACATTCGTCGGCGGCGCGGCCGCGGCCTTCGGCGCCAGCCTGATGCTCCCCTCCATCGCGCGGGCGGCAAGCGCCGCCAAGGTGGTGATCATCGGCGGCGGCTTCGGGGGCGCCACCATCGCGCGGTACCTCCGCCGCAACAACGCGGATCTGTCGATCACGCTGATCGAGCGCGACACCAGCTTCGTCACCTGCCCGTTCAGCAACGGCGTGATCGGCGGCCTGTGGGATATCGGCGCCATCACTCACAGCTATAACGGGATCAAGGCGGCAGGCATCGACGTGGTGCACGACACGGCCAGCAAGATCGACCCGGACAAGAAGACCGTTACACTCGCCGGCGGTGACACCCTGCCCTACGACTATCTCGTGGTCTCGCCCGGCATCCAGATGGTCTGGAGTTCGATCGAGGGCTACAGCGAGGAAGCGGCGCAGATGATGCCGCATGCCTGGCAGGCCGGACCGCAGACGCTGCTGCTGCGCAAGCAGCTCGAGGCGATGGACGATGGCGGGCTGGTGGTGATCGGGGTGCCGGCGCCGCCGTTCCGCTGCCCGCCCGGCCCCTACGAGCGGGCGTCGCTGATCGCCAATTACCTCAAGACCAACAAGCCGAAATCGAAGCTGATCGTGCTCGATGCGAGCGAGAGCTTCGCCAAGCAGGACCTGTTCCAGGAAGCGTGGGACACTCTGTTCCCCGGCATCGTGCAGTGGATCCCCGGCTCGCAATCGGGTATCGTGATGGGCGTCGATGCGGCGACGATGAAGGTCTCCACCAGCTTCGACGACTATACGCCGGCGGTGGCCAACATCATTCCGGCGCAGAAGGCCGGACAGATCGCCATCGATGCCGGGCTCGACGCGGGCCAGGGCTTCTGCTCCATCGATCCGGCGACGTTCGAATCCACCGTGCACAAGGGCATTTATGTGATCGGCGACGCCACCATTGCGGGCGCCATGCCGAAATCGGGGTTCTCGGCCAACAACCAGGCCAAGAACTGCGGCGCGGCGATCCTCGCCGACATCGCCGGCAAAGCGATCTCGCCGGCAAAGCTGGTCAATGTCTGCTACAGTTTTGCCAAGTCGGACTACGCGTTCGAAATCGTCGACGTGTTCCAGGTCGACGGCGACACCATCAATCTGGTGTTCGAGAACGACCGCGAGACGCCGGTGAAGGCGACCGCGGAAGTCCACAAGCAGGAATCGATCTACGCCCACTCATGGTACGACACCATCACCAAAGAAATGTTCGGCTGATCGTGCTGCTGGCAGCGCTGAGCGCTGCCGGTGCCGCGCAGGCCGAAACGCCGACCCTGCCGCAGCCGCTGACGGACCAGCCCGGCGACGCGACGCGCGGCAAGGCGGTGGCGGTGAATTCGGACATGGGCAATTGCATCATCTGCCACCACATGCCGGTGGCGGAAGTGCCGGAAGGCGCGTTCGGCGACATCGGGCCGGACCTCGCGGGCGTCGGCTCGCGGCTGACGGTGCCCGAGTTGCGCCAGCGCGTCGTCGACGCCAAGCAGATCGACCCGGACACGGTGATGCCGGCCTATTTCGTCAAGGACGGGTTGACGCGGGTCGAGGCGCAATATGCCGGCAAGACCATCCTCACGGCGCAGCAGGTCGAGGACCTCGTCGCCTACCTCGCAACGCTGAAGTAGAACAATGGAACACCAGATTTCTCCCGGCGACATGAAATGGACGCGGCGCGGCGTGCTCGCCGGGCTGAGCGCCAGCCTTGCAGTGATCTCGCTGCCGGTTCTGGGGGCGGATGCGGATACGGCCGACGCCATCAAGACGGCGTTCGGCGACGCGCCGCGGACCGACGGCAAGGTGACGCTGACGCTGCCGCCTTTGGCCGAGACCGGCAACACGGTGCCGCTGACCGTGACGGTCGACAGCCCGATGACGCCGACTGATTTCGTCAAGCGCGTGGTGATCTTTGCCAACCGCAACCCGCGGCCGTTGATCGCGTCGTTCCAGTTCGGGCCGAAGGCGGCCAAGGCCGTGTTCAGCACCAATATGCGGCTCAGCGGGACGCAGGACGTGATCGGCGTCGCCGAAATGAGCGACGGCTCGCTCTACCAGGCGCAGGTGCGCGTGATGGTGACGGTGGGCGCCTGCGACACGCTGCAATTGAGGTATTGAGACCATGCCCAACACCCGCATCCGCGTACCGCCCAGCGCCAAGGCCGGCGATGCCGTCGAAATCCGCGCCATCATCCAGCATCCGATGGAGAACGGCTTCCGCCTCGACACCCAGGGCACGCCGATCCCGGTCGAGATCATCACCGATTTCGTGTGCAGCTACGATGGCGGCGAGGTGTTCCGCGTGGCGCTGGAGCCGGGGATTTCGGCCAACCCCTATTTCTCGTTCTTCCTCACGGCGACCAGGACCGGGCCGGTGGACTTTTACTGGAAGGATCAGGACGGCACCGAAACGCGCGCCACGTCGCAGCTCGAGGTGACATGAACGTCTGGCGCACGATAGCGCCGCTCGGCGCGATGGTGCTGGCGCTCGCCGCCGCCTTTGCGATCGCGGGCGCCGCCGCGCCCCCGCCCGGCGCCAAATCCGGCTACGAGTACCTCAGCAAAGACACGCAGGCGCTGCAGGACGACGATTTCGAGAACCCCGGCATGCTGTGGGTGAGCGAGGGCGAGACGCTGTGGTCGACGCCGATGGGGCCCAAGAGCCAGTCCTGCGCAAGCTGCCACCAGGATGCCGCGGCGGCGATGAAGGGCGTGGCGACGCGCTATCCCGCCTATGCGCCGGAGCTCGGCAAGGTCATCAACATGGAGCAGCGGATCAATTACGAGCTGGCGACGCGGCTCGGGGCGAAGCCGCTCGACTACGAATCCGAGCAGTTGCTGGCGTTCACCGCCTATATCTACCGGCAGTCGAAGGGCATGCCGCAAAATGTCAGCATCGACGGCCCGGCCGCGGCCGACTTCGAGCGCGGCAAGGCGTTCTTCTACCAGCGCCGCGGCCAACTCGACCTCGCCTGCTCCAACTGCCACGAGCAGCATGCGGGCGACCATCTGCGCGGCGAATCGATCAGCCAGGGGCAGGTCAACGGCATGCCGATCTACCGCGCGCTATGGCAGACGATGGGCTCGGTCGACCGCATGTTCGCCTGGTGCAACGAAGCGGTGCGGGCCGAACCTTATCCGGCCGGCTCGCAGGAATATGTCGACCTGGAACTGTTCGAGCGCTGGCGCGGGACGGGGTTGTTGATCGAGACGCCGGGGGTGAGGCGGTAACATCGCGCGTGGGGCAAGGCCCCCTCACCCGGATCGCAAGAGCGATCCGACCTCTCCCCCGAGGGAGAGGTGGTGCGTCGGCGAGATGGTGCCCCATCTCCACCTCTCCCTCGGGGGAGAGGTCGGCGCGCAGCGCCGGGTGAGGAGGCCTTTCTCTCAGCCCTTCTCAAAATCTGCTGGCGTATCGAAATCCGCCAGCTCATCGGCCGGCGCAGTAACCAGCGCCGCGTCCACCAGCAGCGAGCGGGCGCCCCCGTCGCCCTCCAGCGCCAGCAGTTTGGGGAAGTGCCGGCGATGAAACACCGCCGGCGGCGTCGGCGGACCGCCCGCGACCGCCGAGCCCACGATATCGGCGGTGCGGCTCAGCTCGAGGCAGGCGTTGAGATGGCCGATGCCGACATTGGGCATGTCGGCGAGGCAGATCATCGCCGCATCGGCGCCATCGACGGCTTCGATCCCGAGCGCCAGCGACGAGGCCATGCCGCGCGCCGTGTCGGGATTGAGCACAACGGCGAACCCCCTGCCCCGCAGCAATTGCGCCAGATCTTCGTCGCCCGAACGGCAGACGGCGACGCGCTGTGAGAACGCGATTCCATTGAGCGTGTCGGCGATGTGAAGTACCAGCGGCTTGCCGCGATAATTGGCGACCAGCTTGCCCACCGCGCCATAGCGGCGCGACAGCCCGGCCGCGAGGAGGACGACGGCGGTGCCCGGCATCAGCCGTCGAGCTTCATGCGGGCTTCGGTGATTTCGCCCAGCACGGAGATCGCCAGCGCCGACGAGGTGCGCGTCGGGCCATAGAGGCCGATAGGACCGTGCAGTCGCGCGATGCGATCCTCGCTCAGGCCCGCCGCTTCGAGGCGCGACACGCGCGTCGCATGCGTGCGGCGGCTGCCGAGCGCGCCGATGTAAAACGGCTCGTAGCCGAGCGCCGCCTCGAGCAGCCGGCTCTCCTTGAAGCGGTCGTGCAGCACGAAGACGATGGCGGTGAACGCATCGACCGGCAGCGTCGGCAGGTGGGCGCCGTTGACCGGCGTGATTGCCGCGCCATGGCTGGCGATGGCTTCGGCGCCCGCTTCCGCCGTCATGTAGTTCAGCACCGGCAGGCCGGCGGCGCGGCCGAGATTGGAAAGCGCCGCGAGCTCATGGCCTTCGCCGATGAGCAGCAGGCGGGTGAGCGGATGGTAATGGCGATAAAATGCGCCATCGCGCCATTCGCTGCGCTCGCGGCTGCCGGAGCCCGGCACGAGCGTTGCCTCGCCCTGCTCGGGACGCAAGGCGAGAACGAAGGGAACGCGATTGGCGAGCAGCCCGGCGGCCTCCGCCACCAGCGGAGCATCGGGGCGGACGTGGACATGGATATCGATGCTGCCGCCGCAGGGCAGCTTGATATCGATGAAGCGCGAGCCGGTACCGAAGCGCAGCACTTCGTCGCGGCCGGCGGCAATGGCCCGGATGGCTTCGCTGGCGACCGCGGCCTCGACGCAGCCGCCGGAGACATAGCCGCAATAGCGCCCATCGCTGAGCACCGCCATCTGCGCACCGAGCGCGCGCGGGGCGCCTCCGGTGATGTCGACGATGGTCAGCAGCGCGCCGCCAAGGCCGGACGCAGCGCCTTCGGCCAGCAGCGCAAACACCGACGCCGGATCGTCGGGATCGAGGCCGGTGTCATGTGGAACGGCGATCTGATCGAGGATGGTATCCATCAGCCGCCCGTGACGTTCATGTGGCGGCTGAGGGCCGGCGTGGTGTGATCGCGATCGAGAACGAAATCGTGGCCCTTGGGCTTGAGCTGCATGGCGCGATCCAGCGCCGCGTCGAGCGCCGACGGACCATCGGTGCGGAGCGCCTGGCGCAGGTCGACCATGTCCTCCTGACCGAGGCACATATAGAGCTGGCCGGTGGCCGTGAGGCGCACGCGGTTGCAGCTCTCGCAGAAATTGTGGCTCATCGGCGTGATGAAGCCGAGAAGGCCGTTGGTTTCCTTGACCCAATCGTAGCGCGCCGGGCCGCCGCTGCGGTGATCGGTGGGCTCGAGCGTGTATCTGGCCGCAAGGCGCTGGCGCAGCTCCTTCAGCGGCAAATAGCTCTCCACCCGGTCGATGCCGACTTCGCCGAGCGGCATGCCTTCGATCAGCGTCAGCCCGAAGCCGCGGCCATGGGCGAACGCCATCATCGAGTCGATCTCGTCGTCGTTGACGCCGCGCATGGCAACCATGTTGAGCTTGAGCTTCAGGCCGGCCTCGGCCGCCGCATCGATGCCGTCGAGCACGTCGGCCAGCCGGCCGCGGCGGGTGATGGCGGTGAAGCGGGCCTCATCGAGGGTATCGAGCGAAACGTTGATGCGGCGCACCCCGGCCCGCGCCAGCCGCTCGGCGTAGCGGCGCAACTGCGAGCCGTTGGTGGTGAGGGTCAACTCATCGAGCCCATGGCCGATATAGCCGCCCAGCCGCTCGATCAGTTCGATGATGTCGCGGCGGACCAGCGGCTCGCCGCCGGTGAGGCGCACCTTGCGGGTGCCGCGGGCGACGAACGCCGCCACGATCTGGTCGATTTCCTCGAAGCTCAGCACTTCGGATTTCGGCAGGAACTCCATGTGCTCGGACATGCAGTAGACGCAGCGGAAATCGCAACGGTCGGTGACCGACACGCGCAGGTAGTCGATGCGGCGGCCATAGCGATCGATGAGGGGCCGGGTGACCGGCGTCGCCGCAAGATCGCGCTGGGAGAAGAGAAGCGTCATTGGATGATGATAAAGCCGCTCAGCCCGCATGAGAAGGGGATGCCGCAGGCGGCGGAGACACCGTTCCAATATAGACTATTGGCATGAAACGATATGTCTTTGCGGCCATATCGAGGCATGCCCGCCGGCTCAGCGCCGGGCGCTCTTGGTGATCGAACTGGTGGCGACGGCGAGCACGATGATGGCGCCGACGAGGATCTGGCGCACATAGCTGTCGACGCTCATCTGGGTGAGGCCGTTGTCGAGCACGCCCAGGATCAGCACGCCGACGACGGTGGCGAGCACGCGCGGTTCGCCCTGCTCGCTCATGGTCATGCCGAGAAACACCGCCGCGATGGCGTTGAGCATGAGGCCCGAACCCTGCGTCGGATTGGCGGAGGCGACGCGGCTCGCATAGAGGATGCCGGCCCCGGCGGCGCTGAGGCCGGTGAGCGCGAAGGCGATGAGCTTCAGCCGGCGCACCGGCACGCCGCTCAGATGCGCCGCCTCGATGTTGCCGCCGATGGCATAGAGCCGGCGGCCGAAGGTGGTCTGTTCGAGCAGCACCCAGACCAGCGCCACGACGACGATGGCGACGATGGTGAGATTGGGCAGCGTGATCGGCCCAAGCGCCACGCCGTCGCGGGCGAAATCGCCGAAGGCTTCGGGGATGGCGCGGCCGGAAATGGTCTTGCCGCCGCTGACGACGAAGGCCGCTCCTGAAAACATCGTGAGGGTCGCAAGCGTTGCCACGAACGGCAATATGCCGACGAGGCTGATCAGCGCGCCGTTGAACAGGCCACCGGCGACGCCGACCAGCAGGGCGAGGCCCACCGCCAGCCAGATCGGATAGCCGAAGGTGAAAAGCAGCGCCGCGACGATGCCCGACAGACTCGCCATGGAGCCGACGCTGAGATCGAAATCGCCCATCACCATGACGATGGTCATGCCGGCGGCGACCACCGTCAGCATCGAGAGCTGCTCGGTGATGTTGAGCCAGTTGCGCGCGGTCATGAAAGTGTCGGGCAACCGCGCCCAGAAGAAGGCGAGGATCAGCACGAAGCCGATCAGCGTGCCGTAGCGGCGAAGGAATGTCAGCATGTCAGGCGGCCCTCGTGGCCGCGCGGCCGTAGCACAGATTGAGCAGCTCGTCTTCGTGGAGACCGGCGGCATCGACGGTGGCGCTCACCCCGCCGTCGCGCATCACGGCGATGCGGTCGCACATGCCGATGAGTTCGGGCAGGTCGGACGAAACGAGGATGACGGCCATACCCCTGGCGGTCATGCCGCGGATGATGGCGTAGATGTCGAATTTGGCGCCGACATCGACGCCGCGGGTCGGCTCGTCGAGCAGCAGCAGTTTCGGATTGTCGCCCAGCGCCTTGGCGAATACCACCTTCTGCTGGTTGCCGCCGCTGAGCTCGACCGCCAATTGCCTCGGACCGGAGGAACGGAGACGCACGTCCTCGCCGATGCGGGTGGCGAAGGCGCGCTCGCGGCGCGGGGTGAGCCAGGTGCCGCCGAGGCTTTGCGCCTGCAAGTGCGGTAGAGTGATGTTCTGGTAAATCGGCCGCGTCGTGATGAGGCCCTCGGAGCGACGCTCCTTGGGCACATAGGCGACGCCGCGCTTCCAGGCCGCGCCGGGATTGCCGAAGATCTGGCGCAGCAGTTCGGTCTGGCCGGCGCCCGACAGGCCGGCGATGCCGAGGATTTCGCCCTTGCGGACGCTGAGGCCACGGCCCTCGAACGCAGTCTCCGTCGCGGGTGCGGCGGTGGCGGGCGGGTAAGCCTCTTCGACGCGGCGGCCGATCATCATGGCGACGAGGTCATCGTGCGTGATGTCGGCGAGACTGCCGCTGTCGATGGATTTGCCGTCGCGCAGCACAGTGGCGCGATCGCACAGCGCCATCACCTCGTCGAGGCGATGCGAAACGTAGAGCACGGCGTTGCCGGCCGCGCGGATTTCGTTGAGCACGAGGAACAGCCGCTCCGACTCCTCGCGGCTGAGCGCCGCGGTCGGCTCGTCCATGACGTAGAGGCGCGCCGGCACGCCGTCCTCGGCGAGGAAAGCGCTCGAAATCTTCACCAGCATGCGGTCGCCGAGCGACAGGCGGGCGAGCTTCTGGCGCGGATCGATGTGCGAGATGCCGAGCCGCCTCAGCGCATCGGCGGCGATGGCATTGAGCCGCGCCCAGTCGACGAACATGCCGCCGCGGCGCGGATAGACACGCCCCATGATGATGTTTTCGGCCACCGACAGCGCCGGCACCACGCTCAGTTCCTGGTGGATGAAGCGCAGCCCGAGGCGGCGTGCGGTCGCCGGGCTGTCGATGCTCACCGGCCTGCCGTCGAGCGCGATGGTTGCCGTGTCGGGCGCGACGACGCCGGCGAGAATCTTGATGAGGGTCGACTTGCCCGCACCATTCTCCCCCATCAGCGCATGGATTTCGCCCGGCGCGATGCTGAGATCGACCCCGCGCAGCGCGGGGATGCCGGCATAGGCCTTCGAGATGTTGGCGAAGGAGAGAAGCGGGGTCATGCTCGTTTCGTTAGAGCGGCGCGGGCCATTCGGGCATAGCCCTCATGGCCTTCTCACCTGAAATCATGCCACTGGCATGATTTTGCCTTCGGCCGGTTCGAAGCCCCTCACCCGCCCTTCGGGCGACCTCTCCCCCGAGGGAGAGGTGGAGTGCGCGGCTCCTGCCGTGATCACCTCTCCCTTTGGGGGAGAGGTCGACGCGCAGCGTCGGGTGAGGGCGCCTTTCTTCCAGGCTCAGTCCTTCACATTCGCCGCGGTGATCAGCTTGGTCGGCACGTAGATCACGTGCTGCTTCAGCGTTTCGCCGCCGAGCACCCGCGACACGGCATCCGCCGTGGCCGAGCCGATGCCCTTGAAGTCCTGCGCCACCGACGCCTCGAAATTGCCGCCCTTGGCGATTTCGTCGCGGGCCTGCGGATTGGCGTCGATACCAGTGACGACGATGCCCTCATTCTCGCGGCCGGCGGCCTGGATGGCCTGGATCACGCCGAGCGCCGGCTGGTCCCACGCACACCAGACCGCGGCGATGCTGCCGGGGGTCGGGTTGGCGGCGAGAATGGCTTCCATCTTGGCGCGGCTGTCGGCGATGCCGCCGTCCGACACGTCGGGCGTCACCTTGTCGAGGATCTTGATGTCGGGGAAATTGCCGAACACGGCACTGGCGACCACGCCGCGCACCTGCACCGGCGGGAACGCATCGAACGTGAACATCACTACCGCGCCCTTGCCGCCGATGCGGTCGGCGACATAGGTCGACGTCTCGGCGGCCATGGCGTAGCCGTTGCTGGTGACGTTGGTGACCAGCAGCGGATCGGCGCCGGCGTCCATGCCGAACACGGGAATATTCGCGTCCTTGGCCGCCTGCAGGCCGGCCTGCACCTGCGCCGGGTCGACGTTGATGACGATGGCGTCGACCTTCTGGTTCACAACGTCCTCGATGCGGCTGATCACCGCGGCGACGTCGCCCTGGGTGTCGATGACGTTGACGTCCCAACCCTTCTGCTTGGCGACGTCCTGGAACGCCTCGACGTAGAACTGCGTGCCCGGCTGCGTGAGGTACGGCGTGATGACCGCGACCTTGGCGGCCAGGGCGCTGCCGGCGATCGCGGTCGCGGTGGCGAAGGTGACTGCGAACGCGACGCGGCGCAGAGTAGTGCTGAACATGGGGTGCCCTCCATCGGCATGCGCGAATGTTTTCCTTGCGCTTCAAGGCACTATAGGGGAGGCAATGGCCACGGGCTACGCCCATTTGGGAGGGGCTGGTGACGGCGCGCACGCTGATCGGCATCGATGTGGGGACGACCGCGGTCAAGGCCGTGCTGGTCGACCAGACCGGCAACCGGCTGGCGGAATTTTCCCGGTCCTATCCCATTTCTCGTCCCGCCCCCGGCGCCGCGGAGCAGGACCCGGCGGACTGGATGGCGGGCGTGTTCGGCGCGCTCGGCAGCTTTGCGGCGGCGCACGATCTCCGCGGGCTCGCCGGCATCGGCATCTGCTCGCAGGTCAACACGCACGCGTTCGTCGACGCCGCCGGCCAGCCGATCCGCCCGGCCCTGGTCTGGCAGGACAGCCGCGCCGCCGCCGATGCGGCGCAGATCGATGCGCAGGTGAGCGCGGCGCAAAAGCTCGACTGGTTCGGCGGGCCGGTACCGATCGATGCCAGCCACGCGCTGGCGCGAATGGCCTATGTGCGGCGGACCGACGCGGACGCCTATGCGCGAACGGCGCATGTGCTGCTGCCCAAGGATTATTGCGTGATGCAGCTCACCGGCGCGGTGGCCAGCGACCCCGTCGCCGCCGTCGGGCTGGTCGACGGCCATGGCTATGTGGCGCCGCTGCTGGAGCTGGTGCCGCGCGCGGCAGAACTGCTGCCGCCGCTGCATCGGTTCAGCCATGTGGCCGGCACCGTGAGGCCAGGCCTCCCCTGCACCGGCGTGCCGGTGGTGGTGGGCGCGATGGATGCGTGGGCCGGCATGTTCGGCGTCGGCGTCATCGCCGATGGCGACGCGATGCTGCAGAGCGGCACCAGCGAAATCGCCGGCATCGTGTCGTCGACGATCCATCCGACGCCCGGCGTGGTGCTGTTTCCGGCCTATGACGGCATCGTCATGCACGCGGCGCCGACGCAATCGGGCGGCGCGGCGCTGGCGTGGTTCGCGCAGGTGCTGGGGCGCTCGCCGGCCGAGGTCGCGATGCTGGCGGGCGAGGCAGAATCCGGTTCCAGCGTGCCACTGTTCTTGCCGCATCTGCAGGGCGAGCGGGCGCCGCTGTGGGACAGCGCCTCGCGCGGGGTATTCGCGCGGATGGACGGACGGGCTGGCGCGCCGGAGATGAGCCGCGCCGTGCTCGAGGGGGTCGGCTTTTCCGTGCGGCTGGCGTTCGACGCGCTGCAGCAATCGGCGGGGCGCACGATCACAGCAGCCAATATCGGCGGCGGCGGGTCGCGGTCCGACCTCTGGTGCCAGATCCGCGCCGACGCGCTGGGCTTTGCGCTCAGACGCACCGCGGTACCCGGTGCGGCAGCACTGGGGGCTGCGATCCTCGCGGGCCTCGGTAGCGGCGCGATGCCGTCGCTGCGGGCCGCGGTGCAGCAACTCGTGCGGTTCGACCGCAGTTTTGACCCGAACCCGGCACTGCGCGGCTATTACGACGACAAGCTCGGCAAATATCGCGAGCTCTACGCGGCGCTGCAGCCGTTCAACGCCGGTTACGCATAGGCCCGGATCTTCGCCAGCTCGGCCGCCGGAATGCCGATGCCGAGCCGCTCCGACTCACGCCGGTTGGCGTAGCGCCGGTCGGCTGGCAGGCGCGACTGGCCGGCGTCGTGGATCGCGTCGATCAGCACTTCGATGCGGGCGGCAAAATCCTGCGGCGCGCCACGCGAGGGATCGATGAGGATGATGGTTTGCGCGGTGTTGGGCGTCGCGGCGCCGGGGAACTCGCGCCAGTCGACCTCGAACGAGAAATTGCCGCCGGCCAGCGCCGCGGCCATCACTTCCATCATCATGGCGACCGACGAGCCCTTGTGGCCGCCGAAGGGCAACAACGCGCCGCCCTCGAGAACGGCGTTCGGGTCTGTCGTCGGCTTGCCGTCGCGATCGACACCGACGCCCGGCGGCAGCGCCCTGCCCTCGCGGCGCGCAATCTGCACGTCGCCATTGGACCAGGCGCTCGACGCCTGGTCGAACACCATGGGATCGCCACCGGGCCGCGGCACGGCAAAGCCGAGCGGATTGGTGCCATAGAGCTTCCTGGTGCCGCCATGTGGCACGACGCTGGTCATCGAGTTGACCATCATCAGCGCAAGGAACCCCTCCCGCGCAAACGGCTCGATATCCGGCCAGAGCGCGCCGAAATGATGCGAGCGGCGCACCGACAGCAGCGCGATGCCATTGGTGCGCGCCTTGCCGACGAACAGCTCGCGCGCCGCGGCAAAGGCAGCGAGCGCAAAGCCGTTGCGGCCGTCGACGCGGACGAAACCGGGCGCTACGTCCTCGACCACCGGCACGGCCTTGCCGTCGACCCAGCCGCTGTCGAGCGAGCCGAGATTGCCGGCGAGGCGGAAGATGCCGTGGCTGTGCGCGCCGTCGCGTTCGGCGTCGGCCATGGTCTCCGCCAGCAACCGCGCAGTTGCGGGTGTCGCGCCGTGCCTGACGAAAATGCCGGCGAGCAGGTCGACGAGATCGGTGTAGGCGATGCGGACGAGTTCGGTCACTTGCCGATCCGGGGCCAGGTGTCGCTGAGCTTGTAGCCGCCGGGCCACGGGTCGGCCGGATCGAGCATTTCGCTGCGCGTGCCGCTGATCCAGGCGCGGCCCGAGATCGACGGGATGATCGCGGGCTTGCCGGCGAGCGTGGTGTCGGCGGTGATGGTACCAAGAAACTCGGAGTCGATGATCGAGCGCGCGAGATAGCGGTCGCCCACCTGCATCTGCCCCTTGGCGCGGAGCACGGCCATGCGGGCCGAGGCGCCGGTGCCGGTCGGTGAGCGATCGATCTTGCCGGGCTGGATACACACGGCGTTGCGGGCGGTCAGCATGCCATCGCGCTTTTCCACTGGAGCGGCGATCTGGCAGAACGAGAAATGGTTCCAGTCGGGGTTGGTCGGATGGACGAAACCGAGCTGTTCGTTCGCCGCCTTGGTGATGCGGATGCCGGTCTCGGCCAACTCCCGCGCCTCGTCGGGCACGATCTCGAAGCCGAGCGCCTTGGCGTCGACGATCACGAAGCTGTCGCCGCCATAGGCGGTGTCGACGATCAGCGTGCCGACGCCTTCGACCTCGAGCGTCGCGTCGAGCTTGTCGGCAAAGCTCGGCACATTGGTCACGGTGATGCGCTCGGCCTTGCCGTTCTTGCAGTCGGCGACGACCGTCACCAGCCCGCCCGGCGCTTCGAGCGTCAGGTGCGTTACCGGCTCGGTCATCGGGATGATGCCGGTGTCGAGCAGCACGGTCGCAACGCAGATCGAGTTGGAGCCCGACATCGGCGGCGTGTCCTCGGGCTCCATGATGATGAAGCCCATCTGCGCCTTCGGATTCTTGGGCGGCACCAGCAAATTGATGTGGCGATGGACGCCGCCGCGCGGCTCGTTCAGAACGAAGTTCCGGAGCGTCCGGTCGGTCGCGATGAAGCGCGACTGCGCCCAGAGCGTGTCGCCCGGCGGCGGCGCCACGCCGCCGATGATGACATCCCCCACCTCGCCCTCGGCATGGCAGGAAACGATGTCGATGGTGCGGGAGGTTCTCATTGCGTCGCTCCTTCCCTTCTCCCCTCAGGGGAGAAGGTGGCGCGCAGCGCCGGATGAGGGGTGAGATGCTGCGGCATGTGGGACGGGGAAGCATCCCACCCCTCACCCAGCTGCGCTACGTCGCTGACGCTCCGAGCTGCGCTAACCCTCTCCCCTGAGGGGCGAGGGTACGCAGTGGTCAGGCCGTTCATCTAATCACCTGCACCGGCTCGCCCAGCACGTCCCATTTCGGCGTGATCCCGAGCCCCGGCGCGTCCGACGCCGTCATGAAGCCGTTCTCACGCTTGGGTGCGCCGTCGGCAATCGACACGGTGACGTAGGAGTTGAAGTCGGTGGCGGTGAAGCAGAACTTCTCCGGCGTCGAGCGCGCGAGGTGGGCGATCGTCGCCGTGACGATGTCGCCGCCCCAGGTGTCCTCGATGGTCATCGGGATACCCGACGCCACGCACAGGTCGCGCATCTGGCGCGCCTTGGTCAGGCCGCCGACCTTCGAGATTTTGAGGTTGATGACGTCAAAGGCATCCTCGGAGATGCCTTTGACCAGATCGCCGACGCTGCCGATATTCTCGTCGAGCACGAAGGGCAGCGCGGTGCGGCGGCGGATCGAGACACCTTCCTCATAGGTCATGCAGGGCTGCTCGATATAGACGTCGAGGTCGCGCACGGCGTTCACCACCCGAGCCGCGTCGGCCATGGTCCAGCCGGTGTTGGCATCGGCGACGAGGATATCGCTAGGCTTCAGGATGGCGCGGCAGGCCTTGATGCGCACGATGTCGTCATTGGCGTCGCCGCCGACCTTGAGCTGGAACTTGGTATAGCCCTCGGCGCGATAGCCGGCGATCTTTTGCGCCATCACGGCGCTGTCTTCCTGGCTGATGGCCCGATAGAGCGCAATTTTACTCTGCTCGGCGCCGCCCAGCAGCTTGTACACCGGCAGGCCCGCGACCTTGCCGAGAATATCCCAACAGGCGATGTCGATGGGCGCCTTGACGTAAGGGTGACCCCGCAGCACCGCGTCCATGTGATGGTTGAGCGGCCAGAGATCGGTCGGGTCGTGGCCGATGAGCTTTGGCGCGATCTCGTCGATGCCGGCGCGCACACCCTTGGCGTAGCTCGGGAGGTACGCCGAGCCGAGCGGGCAGCACTCCGCATAGCCGGTGATGCCGGCGTCGGTTTCGACGGCGACCACGGTCGAGTCGAACACCTCCATGAAATTGCCGCCCGACCAGTTGTACCGGCCCTCCCTGAGCGGCAGGTCGACCTGGTAGACTTTGATGGCGGTGATTTTCATTATGGCTGCTCGCCCTTGAGTGTCGTTTTGTCCACGGTGTCATTCCCGCGCAGGCGGGAATGACAGCAGTGGGTGTGACATCGTCCGAACCGTCTCTCTCACACCAGCGAGAACCCGTGTGCGAACGGGTCGCGGTCGTCGATGAAGATGGTGTTGATGCCGGTCTGGCGGGCCCAGCCGGCGATGGAGGGGACGATCCCCTCGTAACTACCGACGTTCACCGCCCTTTCGACGCGGCCGTTGAAGATCGAGCCGATGATCGACTCGTGGATGAAGGCGTCGCCGACCTTGAGCTTGCCGCGGCCGAACCATTGCGCCATGCGCGCCGAGGTGCCGGTGCCGCAGGGCGAGCGGTCGATCGCCTTGTCGCCGTAGAACACCGCATTGCGCGCGGTCGAGCCTTCCTTCTGCGGCTTGCCCGTCCACATGATATGGGTACAGCCCTTGATGTTGGGGTTCTCGGGGTGGACGAAACTGTAGCGCTCGTTCATCGCCTGGCGCAGCGGCGGGCTCCAGCGCAGCAGATCGCCCACCGATACGTCGGCGAGGTCGGTGAAATTCTCCTGCGGGTCGACGATGCAGTAGAAATTGCCGCCGTATGCCACGTCGACCTTGAGCTTGCCAAGGCCCGGCGCGTCGATCTCGAGATCGCGCGAATGAAGGAAGCTCGGCACGTTGGTGATGCGAACCTGGTCCACATATTCGCCGTCCATGGTGTACTCGGCAACCACTTTGCCGGCCGGCACGTCGAGGTTCAGCACGCCCGGCGTCTTCGGCTGTACGAGGCCGTTCTCGATGGCCATGGTGACGGTGCCGATGGTGCCGTGGCCGCACATATAGAGGCAGCCCGAGGTCTCGATGAACAGCACCGAGATATCGCAGTCTTCGCGCGTCGACGGATAGAGGATCGAGCCACTCATCATGTCGTGGCCGCGCGGCTCGAACATCAGGCCTTTGCGGATCCAGTCCCAGTTGGCGAGGAAATCGGCACGGCGCTCCATCATGTTGCCGCCCTTGAGCAGCGGCCCGCCGCCCGAGACGAGGCGCACCGGATTGCCGCAGGTGTGGCCGTCGATGCAGGAGAAGGTGTGGCGAGACATGTTTGGCCTCAGAAGCGCTGCGGGGAAAAGGGCGTGATATCGATGGATGGTGGCGCACCGGTGACGAGTTCGGTCACCAGCCGGCCGGTGGCCGCCGACTGCGTCAGGCCGAGATGGCCGTGGCCGAAGGCGTAGATGATGTGCGGCGACGGACGGGAGCGGCCAATGGCCGGCACGCTGTCGGGCAATGACGGACGAAAGCCCATCCATTGCTTGCCGCCGGTGGTCTTGAGGCCGGGCATGAAGCTCGCGGCCTTTTTCAGCATCGCGTCGGCGCGGGCGAAATTGGGCGGCAGCTTCAAACCGCCGAACTCCACCGCGCCGCCGACGCGCACGCCGGTCGAGAGTGGGGTGACGACGAAACCGTGTCCGCCGAAGACCAACTGCCGGCGCAGGTCGAACGCGCCGGGCGGCAGCGTCGTGTTGTAGCCGCGCTCGGTATCGAGCGGGATGAGATCGCCGAGCGGCCCGGTGAGTGCCCGCGACCACGCGCCGCCGGCGACGACCACCTTGTTCGCCGTCAGCGTTGTGCCGTCGGCAAAATCGATGCCGACGCCGTCGGCCATGGGCCTCAGCGCCCTGACCTCCGCCTTGCGGAAGCCGACGCCCCTCGCCTGCGCGGCGGCACCGACGGCGGTGGCGAACTCATAGGGGTCGCTGACCGTCTGCCACTTCGGGATGAAGGTCGCGGCGATGAAGCGCGGCGCGAGGCCCGGCTGCAGCTCCGCCAGCTCGCCGCCCCGCACCAGCCGATGCTCGATGCCCTCGGCCGCCTTCGCGGCAAGGTCCTTGGCGGCCGCCCTGATCTCGGCCTCGCTCTCGTAAAGCTCCAGCACGCCGTCGGAGCGGACGAGGCTGCCGATCCCGGCGCTTTGCACCAGCGCATCCATCTCGGCGCGCGCCAGCCGCATCAGGGCGCCCTGCGCCTTGATGCCGGCGGCGATGCGGTCGGGCCAGCCGGCGCGCCAGAAGCGCAGCATCCAGGGCGCGACCTGCACCAGATATTCCGGCCGGATGGTCAGCGGGCCGAGCGGATCGGCCAGCCAGCCGGGGAGCTTGCGCAGCACGTCCTTGGTGGCGAGCGGCATGATGTCGGAGAAGGCGAACGCACCGGCATTGCCGCGGCTGGTTTCCTCGGCTATGCCCTTGCGGTCGACCAGAACGACGTTCCGGCCAGCCTCCGCCAGTCTGTAGGCGCTGGCGACGCCGACGATGCCGGCACCAACAATGACGACATCGGCGTCCATCAGGCGACGAGCTTCAGCGCCGGGCGGGTATCGATCGCCTGCTGGATGATCGCCGAGATACGCGCGCGCTCCTCGCCTTCGAGCGTGAGGCGTGGAGCGCGGACCCATTCGCTGCCCTCGCCGGTCATCTGGTTGGCAAGCTTGATGTACTGCACGAGCTTGGTCGCCACATCGAGATGCAGCAGCGGCATGAACCAGCGGTAGAGCTCCACCGCTTCGGCATTGCGGCCGGCCTTGGCATGCCTGAACAGTTGCACGGCCTCGCGCGGGAAGGAATTGGCGAGGCCCGACACCCAGCCGACGGCGCCGAACAGCGCGTTTTCGAGCAGCAGGTCGTCGACGCCGCAGACGATGGCGTAGCGGTCGCCGAGCACGTTGATCATATCCGTGATGCGCCGGCTGTCATGGCTCGATTCCTTGACGGCCACGATGTTCTTCTCGCTGGCGAGATCGGCGAAATCGTTGGGCTTCAGGTCGACCTTGTAGGCCACGTGGTTGTTGTAGATCATGATCGGCAGCGCGACGTTCTGCGCCAGCGTGCGGAAGTGGTTGATGCTCTCGCGCGCATCGGTCTGGTAGACCATGGTGGGCAGCGCCATGATGCCGGCGGCGCCCGCCGCGCCCATGCGGTTGGCGGCGGTGATCGCGAGTTTGGTGGTGTATTCGGCGACGCCGGCGATCACCGGCACGCGGCCCTTTACCGCCTTCACGGCCGCCGCGACGACGGCTTCCTTTTCGTCGAGCGAAAGCGAGGAATTCTCGCCCAGCGTGCCGAGCATGACGAAGCCTTCGCAGCCGGCACCGAGGCAGGACTCGATGTGCTTGGCGGTCGCGTCGAGATCGAGGTCGCCATTGGCCTTCATCTCGGTCATCAATGCGGGGATGACGCCGCTCCAGGTTGGAGTCATAGAAAGGTCCTTCAGTTCAGAGTTTGAGGTTTGGGTGAATGAGCATCGGTTTCATCGGTACGGGTACGATTTCCGCCGCAGTGATCGAAGGGCTGCAGTCGCTGCCGGACGCGCCCGAGATCGTGGTCTCGCCACGGTCCGAGGGCGTGTCGCTGCAACTGGCCGCCAAATTCAAGACTGTCCGCCGCGCCGCGTCGAACGCCGAGGTGGCGAAAGCCGACATCGTGTTCCTCGGCATGCGGCCGATGCATCTCGAAGAGGCGATGGCCGGCATCGACTTCAATGAAGGCCAGATCGTGGCGAGCATGGTGGCCGGCTTTTCGCTCGACGACATCCGCAAGCGCTGGCCGAAGCCAACGGTCTGCCGCTTCATCCCCCTGCCCGGCATTGCGCGCGGCATCGGGCCGATGGCGACCTATCCGGCGGTGCCCGAGATCATCGAGCTGATGCAGCCGCTCGGCACGCTGTTCGTCGTGCGGGACGAGAGCAAGCTCCATTTCGGCGGGCTCAACTCGTTCATGTCGACCTATTACGAGCTGCAGCGCGCGCTGATCGCGGCCGGCACGGGCGCGGGCCTCTCCGAATCCGACGCGCGCGGCTATGTGGTGTCGATGCTGAGCATGCTGGCCGACACGGCGCGGCGGACGCCCGACGCGCTGTTCGGCAATCTCGTCGATGAGCACCAGACCAAAGGCGGGCTCAACGAGCGCGTCCGCGCCACGCTGCTCGCCAAGGGCTGGTTCGACGTGCCGGCGGAAGCGCTGCGCGAGACGACATCGCTCAGCTACAAGAAGCTGGGGTAAGGGCCGCTCCGCGTCGGGTAACATCTTACGCACCGAGATATGCCTGCACGATAGAATTGTCGGCGCTCAGCGATGCGGCTTCGCCGGACATGCGGACGCTGCCGGTTTCGAGCACATAGCCGTAGTTCGCAAGCTTCAGCGCCAGCCGCGCATTCTGCTCGACCAGCAGGATGGTGACGCCTGTCCTGTTGAGGTCCTTGATGATGCGGAAGGTCTCGAGCACCAGCTTTGGCGCAAGACCCATCGATGGCTCGTCGAGCAGCAGCACGCGCGGGCCGTGCATCAGCGCGCGGCCGATGGCGAGCATCTGCTGTTCGCCGCCCGACAGCAGCGAGCCATCCTGATGCTGCCGCGCCTTGAGGATGGGAAACACAGTGAAAGCATGTTCCAGCCGGTCCTGGCGTGTCGCGGCGTCGCGCACGGTAAAGCCGCCGAGCTCGAGATTTTCACGCACGCTGAGGCCGCGCAGCACGTGGCGGCCCTCGGGCACGTGGACGACGCCGAGGCGGGCGATGTCGCTGGCCTTCCTGCCGAGCAGCGACTGGCCCTCGAACTCGACGCTGCCGCCGCTGGCGCGCACCAGGCCGGAGATGGTCTTGAGCGTCGTGGTCTTGCCCGCGCCGTTGGCGCCGAGCAGCGTCACGATCTCGCCCTGGCGGATTTCGAGATCGATGCCGTGCAGCGCCTCGATCCGGCCATAGCCGGCCTGGAGGCCCTTCAGCGACAGCAGGACGGGAGCCTCAGAGCGCAAGGAAATCCTCCGCGTCTTCGGCGCCGAGATAAGCCTCGATCACTTTGGGGTTGGCCTGGATTTCGCCGGGCGTGCCCTCGGCGATCATGATGCCGTGGTCGAGCACGCTGACGCGCTCGGAAATCGACATCACGAGGCTGGTGTCGTGCTCGATGAGCAGCACGGCGACGCCGCGCCCGTCGCGGATGCGGCGGATGAGCGTGACCAGTTCGGCCTTCTCGCCCTTGGTGAGGCCGGCGGCCGGCTCGTCGAGCAGCAGCAGCCGTGGCTCGGTGGCAAGCGCCCGGGCAATCTCGACCCGGCGCTGATGGCCGTAGGCGAGCGTGCTGGCGTCGCGCTGCCACTCCTCGGACGGGATGCCGACGAAGCTCAGGCATTCGGCGGCATGGTCGCGAATCATCTGCTCTTCGCGGCGCTGCGACGGCAGCCGGAAGATCGCGCCGATGGCGCCGGCGCGGGTCCGGCAGTGCTGGCCCGACATGACGTTGTCGAGCACCGACATCTGCCGAAACAGGCGCACGTTCTGGAACGTGCGCGCGATGCCGGCGCGCGTCACCTGGAAGGCCTTGAGCGGCAGCATGGCCTCGCCCGCGAAGCCGATGCTCCCCTGCTGCGGTTTGTAAAAGCCGGTGATGCAGTTGAAGAGCGATGTTTTACCGGCGCCGTTGGGGCCGATCAGGCTGGTGATGCTGCCGGGCGCAATGGTGAAATCGACGCCCTGCAGCACGGTGTTGCCGGCAAAGGCGAGCGTCACGCCGCGAAGTTCGAGCAGGGCCGCCATCAGCGCTTGCCTCCCGCCGGCCAGATGCCCGACGGCCGATAGAGCATGATCAGCAGCAGGCCGACGGCGAAGATCAGGTAGCGGAAGCTGCCGAGGTCGCGCAGCAGTTCGGGCGCCAGCACCACGACGAAGGCACCGAGGATGACGCCGGGAATCTTGCCCATGCCGCCGAGGATCACGGCCATCAGGAACAGCGTCGATTGCTGGAACGAGAAGCTTTGCGGCGAGATCGCGGTGAAGTTGACCGCAAAGAATGCACCGCCGATCGCGCCATAGACGGCGCCGATGATGTAGGCGGCCATCTTCACGCGCACGCGGTTGATGCCCATCGCCTCGGCGGCATCTTCGTCGTGCCGGACATAGAGCCAGGCGCGGCCGAGCCGCGAGTTGGCGAGCCGCACCGAAACCTGGATGCCGATGATCGCGAGGAACAGGAACACATAGTAAAAGTCGGTCTGCGTCCGGATGTGCCAGCCGAACAGCCAGGGCTGCTCGATGCCGAAGATGCCGCTGGCGGCGCCGGTGATCTGAAGATTGCGCGCGGTGATGCGGACGATCTCGCCGAAGCCGAGCGTGACGATGGCGAGATAGTCGGAACGAAGGCGCAGCGTCGGCCCGCCGATGATGACGCCGGCAGCGATGGCAGCTAGAACGGCGATCGGCAGCGCCTCCCAGAACGTCCAGCCGAAGGTGGTGGTGAGGATGCCGACCGAATAGGCGCCGACCGCAAAGAACGCGGCGTAGCCAAGATCGAGCAGCCCGGCATAGCCGACGACGATGTTCAGCCCGAGCGCGAGGATCGTATAGAGCAGCGCGTTGATCAGGATGGTTGTGACGTAAGGCGTGAACGACACCGGCAGCAGCGGGATGGCGACCATCACCACGAAGAGCACCACGAGCGCCGTGCCGCGTTTGCCCGGGGTGTCGAGCCAGGTCGTCAGCCCGCCCCAGGCGCTTGGCCGGGAGGCGATCGATTGCGGTCCGGGCGATCCGGGTTCGAGCGCCATTACATGCGCTCCTGCTCGGACTTGCCGAGAAGCCCGGTGGGCTTGAACACGAGGACGAGGATCAGCACCGAGAACGAAAACACGTCCTTCCACTCGCTGCCGACGCCGGGAATTGTGGTGCCGAAGGCTTCGAGCAGCCCCAGCACGAGCCCGCCCAGCATGGCGCCGGGGATCGAGCCAATGCCGCCGATCACCGCGGCGGTGAAGGCCTTGAGCCCGATGAGAAAGCCCATGAAATACCAGATCGAGCCGTAGTAGGCGCCGGCCATGGTGCCGGCCGCGCCGGCCAGCGCCGAGCCGAGGAAGAAGGTGACGGCGATGACGCGGTTGACGTCGATGCCCATCAGTTCCGACATGTCCTTGTCGACCGAGACGGCGCGCATGGCGCGGCCATACTGGGTGCGCGAGATGAACATCTCGAGCCCGAACATCAGCACCGCAGCGGTGATCACCAGCGCGATCTGCTTGTAGTTGATGAAGACCGCCCCGATGTTGATGCCGGCAAAGCCGAGCTTGGGGCTGAAGGCCAGCACCTGGCCGTTGCTGAGCGTCAGAACGCCGTTCTGAAGCACCAGCGATACGGCGAGCGCCGTAATGAGGATCGACAGCCTTGGCGCCTTCAGCATCGGCGCATAGGCGACGCGCTCGATGACCACGCCGAGAAACCCGACGGCGATCATCGACAGCAGGATCGACACCGCGACACCCAGCCAACTGGCGCCCACGAAGCCCGCAATCACCGAGAAAGCGAGAAAGCCCGCGAAAGCGCCCGTCATATAGAGGTCGCCATGGGCAAAATTGAGCAGCTTCACGACGCCGAAGACCATCGTGTAGCCGAGCGCCACCAGCGCGTAGAACGAGCCGAGGACGAGCCCGTTCACCAATTGCTGGGCGAGAAGTGTAGTCAGCGTCATGCGATCATGCCTCCGGGTAATCCTCCCTGCGAAGCGGGAGAGGGGGAGCGCCGTCAGGCGATGGAGGGGGCGGGTCTGGACTCGGTGCCCGTGGCTGCCCCCTCCACCAGCTTCGCTGGTCCCCCTCCCCCGTGCTTACGCACAGGGGAGGATCGCAAGAGCCGGAAGAGTGGTGTTACTGCGGCAGCGTCCAGGTGCCGCCCTGGCCCACGACCAGCACGAAGTTCGAGCGCGCGAGGGTATGGTCGTCGCGGAAGCTGATCTCGCCGGCGATGCCCTTGTAGTCGGACTTCTGCAGCGCGTCGGCGATCTGCTGGCCGTCGGTACCGCCCGAGGCATCGATGGCGGCGGCGAGCAGCTTCATGCCGTCATAGGTCAGCGGACCATAGGAGCTCGGGTCGATGTTGAACTTGGCCTTGTACGCGTCGGTGAAGGCCTTGGCATCGGGCAGGAACTCGGCGGTCGGGCTCGAGAAGGCATAGACGCCCTCGGCGGCGTCGCCGGCGAGCTTGAAGAGGTTGGCCGAGGTCGAGCCGTCGCCGACATAGATGTCGCCCTGGTAGCCGCCTTCGCGCAACTGCTTGATGAAGGGGCCGCCGTCATCGTCGTAAGCGGTCCAGAACACGGCGTCGGCGTTCGCCGCCTTGATCTTGGTGATGACCGCCGAATAGTCCTGCTCGCCGTGGTTCACGGTCTCGAAGTCGGCGACGGTGCCACCGGCGTCGGTGAAGCTCTTCTGGGCGAGGGTCGCGAGGTCCTGGCTGTAGGCGTCGCCCTCGTTGACGATGGCGAGGGTCTTGTAGCCCTTGGCCTTCCACGCATCCATGGCTTTGGCGACCTGGTCGTTACCGGTCGAGTTGATCATGAACGCGGTGCCCGGGTTGGCCGGGATCAGCTTGGTCGAGTTGGCGGCGGTGATGACGAAGGGAAGCTTGGCGTCGCCGAATATCTTGAGGGTCGGGATGGTGGAGCCCGAGCAGTAGCCGCCGATCACGGCGGTGATGCCCGACGAGGCGAGCTTGGTCGCGGCGTTCACCGCCTGCTGCGGATCGCAGCCGTCGTCGCCGACCACCGGGGTATAGGTGTTCGGGCCGCCGGCCTTGTTGATCTCGTCCATGGCGAGTTGCACGGCGTTGGCCATGTCCTGGCCGTAGGTCGCCTGGCCGCCGGTGGTGGGCACGAGCACGCCGATCTTGATCTCGGCGGCGAGCGCCGGGGTGGCCGCAAGGATGGCGGCGACGCCGGCACCAAGCACCATGGAAGTCCATTTGTTCAGCATAAACGTCGTCTCCCTTTCGCATTGCACAGCATTTTTTGCCATGTCCCGCGCCGTTTGCATGACGCGGTGTCTTCATTTCCGACTGACACAATACACTTTGTCGACAAGCGGTCGAGTGGCTTTTCGACAAATTGCAGACAGTCGGACGAGCGGGCCAAAACGGCCCGTCTGCCGGGATGCTAGGCCGGATTTGACACCGGCGCCATAGGCGGGAGCAGTCTGTGGACGATCAGCCCGAATAACCGTCGGTCAGCGTCTTGAGGAACGCGACGATGTCGTCGATCTCGGCATCGGTCAGCCGCGGCGGATCGCCGGGCTTACCGCCAAAAGGCGCGTCGGTATTGATGTTGCCCCAGTATTGCTGCGGCAGGTCATCGTATTCGTCGACGGTGCCGTCGGCGTTCTTGGGATACCACTTGGCCGGATTGGTATCGCGGGTAGCATAGAACTCGACCACATCGCGGAGGCTGTGGAACTCGCCATTGTGGAAAAAGCTCTGGCGGAGCGCGACGTTACGCAGGCTCGGCGTCAGGAACAGCCCGCAATACTCGGGATGATCTTTGAGATCAGTCCGCTGCGGACCGCACGCGCCGAGGTCGAAATACTTGGGATCACTGTTAGCAGAGATCTTTTCATTGCGCGGTACTGCCAGCGCCAGCATTCCGAAGTCCGTGAACTGCGGCGGCGTGCCGTCGTTGGACGGCTGGCTCAGATGGCAGCTCGAGCAATTGCCCTTGGTCTCGTCCTCGAACAGGTCGAGGCCGTGCTTCTCCTGCGCTGTCAGTTGTGCCGTACCCTTGAGATAGGCGTCGTACTTGCTGGAGTACGGGTAGAAGTCCTTGTAGCTCTGCTCGTACGCCTCGAACGCTTCGGCGATATGGTCGAAGGCGCGATGGGGATCGCTGAAGATGTCGGCGCCGTAAAGCGCCTTGAAATCAGCGGCATAGGCGGATTTCGCGACGCTGGCGACGACGGTGGCCGCGTCGGGATTGGCCATCTCGAACGGGCTCAGCAGCGGGATCTTGGCCTGCGCGCTGCCGCGGTCGACGCGGCCGTCCCAGGTCAGCCCGCCGGTCGGACCGTTGTCGACGCTCTCGTCGCCCTCGTCCTCATTGTCGAAGAAATGCTCGGTGAAGGCCGGCGACGACTGGATATAGGTGAGCGCCGGGACGTTGCGGACGCCCGGCTGGTCGAGATGTGGCCCGCCAAGCTGCACCGGCAGCGCATTGGGCGGCGCGAAGCCGAACTTGGGGTCGTGGCACGACGCGCACGACATGCTGCCCGAGCCCGACAGCGAGGGATCGAAGAACATCTGCTTGCCCAGCGCCGCTGCCTCGGCCGCAACGCGATAGGCCTCGCTCCGCGACATCGAGGTGGTGTCGGATTGGGCGGACGCGGCCACACTCAGCAGGGCTGAGGCGACGGCGAACGCGGCGGTGAGGACGAGGCGATGGGAGGTCATTCGGCGTCGATAATTTTTGCCGATGACGGCCCCATGACGGGGCCGAACACGAGTTCGTGAACTGTCACGAAAGCGATAGGCGCCGCCCCTACGCCTGCGCATGGGCAGCGGCCCAGCAACACTCCACCCACATGACGATAGGCAGAGTAATGACCAAGCACCTCTTTTCAGCCGGCCTGCTGGCGACAGTTTCCGGACTGGCGCTGACCGGCTTCGCGCAGGCCCAGACGGCCACGGCGCCGAGCGCCACCGACCTCAGCAAGATCGACACCGTCGTCTACATCTATGCCGAGAACCGCAGCTTCGATAACCTCTGGGGCGCCTTCCCCGGCGCCAATGGCCTTGCCAACGTCACGGCCGCGCAGAGCACCCAGCTCGACCGCGACGGCAAGCCGATGAGCGAGCTGCCGCCGGTGTGGGACGGCCTCACCGCCAAGGGCATCACGCCGCCGGTGACGCAGGCGCAGACCGCGCACCTGCCGAACGCCCCGTTCGCAATCGACGATCCGAAGGGCTTCAACCAGTCGCTGGGCGTCGTGACGCACGATCTCTGGCACCGCTTCTACCAGGAGCAGATGCAGATCGATGGCGGCAAGAACGACCAGTTCGCCGCCTGGGCGGATTCGGGCGGCGAAGTGATGGGCCACTATGACGGCTCGAGCCAGAAACTGTGGCCGATTGCCCTGCAGTTCACGCTGGCCGACAATTTCTTCCAGGGTGCGTTCGGCGGCTCGTTCCTCAATCATTTCTGGCTGATCTGCGGTTGCGCGCCGATCTATCCCGATGCCGACAAGAGCCCGGCCAAGCCGACCATCGCGGTCGTCAATGCCGACGGCACCTCGCTCAAGGTCGCCGACAACTCGCCGGCCTCGGCCATCGACGGCATCCCCAAATTCGTGTCCGACGGCAATCTGACGCCGGATTTCTACGCCGTGAACACCATGCAGCCGCCGTACCAGCCGTCGGGCAACAAGCCAGCGGCGGGTGGCGATCCGGCCTATGCCGATCCGATGCAGCCGACAACGCTGCCGCCGCAGACGATGACCAATATCGGCGACCTGATGAACGCCAAGGGCGTCACCTGGGCCTATTGGTCGGGCGCCTGGCAGGCGGCGCTCGACGGCAAGAACGCGACGCCGGTGCCGAACTTCCAGTTCCACCACCAGCCGTTCAACTTCTTCAAGAACATGGCGCCGGGCACCGACAACCGCGCCCATATCAAGGATGCCGGCCTCGGCGGCGACGAGTTCATCAAGGCGATCGACGCGGGCACGCTGCCGCAGGTGTCGATCTACAAGCCGCAGGGCAACCTCAACGAACACGCCGGCTATGCCGACGTGCAGTCGGGCGACGCGCACATCGCCAATGTGATCGAGCATCTCGAAAAGAGCCCGCAGTGGGCGCACATGCTGGTCGTCGTTTCGTATGACGAAAACGGCGGCTTCTGGGACCACGTTGCGCCGCCGAAGGCCGACCGCTGGGGGCCGGGCAATCGCATCCCGGCGCTGATCATCTCGCCCTATGCCAAGAAGGGCTTCGTCGACCACACCGAGAACGACTCAACCTCGCCGATCCGCTTCGTGATCCGGCGCTTCGGCCTCGACAATCTCGATGGCCTCGCGGCGCGCGACAAGGCGCTGGTGGCGAACGGCGAGCCGCCGATGGGCGACCTCACCGAAGCGCTCGACTTCTCGCAGAACTAAGACGCTCCAAGCGGAGCGAAGGGGACGGTCCGAGGACTGCCCCCTTTTTATTTCAAACGCGCTCAAGCGCTACGGCGATGCCCTGGCCGACGCCGATGCACATGGTGGCGAGGGCGCGGCGCTTGCCGCTCAGGCTCAGTTCCAGCGCGGCGGTGCCGGCAATGCGCGCTCCGGACATGCCGAGCGGGTGGCCGAGCGCGATCGCCCCGCCATTGGCATTGACGTGCGCCGCGTCGTCGGCGATCCCCAGTTCGCGCAGGACCGCCAGCCCCTGGCTCGCGAAGGCCTCGTTGAGCTCGATGACGTCGAACTCCTGCGGCGTGAGGCCGAGGCGAGCACAGAGCTTTCGGGTGGCCGGCGCCGGGCCGATGCCCATGATGCGCGGCGGCACGCCCGCCGCGGCGCCACCGAGCACGCGCGCGATGGGGCTGAGGCCGTGTTTCTTCACCGCGGCCTCCGAGGCGACGATCAGCGCCGCGGCGCCGTCGTTGACGCCCGAGGCATTGCCGGCGGTGACGGTGCCGCCCTGCCGGAACGGGGTCGGCAGCTTCGCCAGCGCTTCGAGCGAGGTGTCGGCGCGCGGATGCTCGTCCTTGTCGACGACGATGGGGTCTTTCTTGCGCTGCGGGATGGTGACCGGCACGATCTCCTTGCCAAGCCGGCCGTTCTGCCGCGCGGCCACGGCGCGCTGCTGCGAGCGAAGCGCGAAGGCATCCTGATCGGTGCGGCTGACCTTGTAGTCTTCGGCGACGTTCTCGCCAGTCTCGGGCATCGAGTCGACGCCGTATTGCTGCTTCATCAGCGGATTGACGAAGCGCCAGCCGATGGTGGTGTCGTAGATTTCGGCGTTGCGCGAGAACGCTGTTTCAGCCTTGGGCAACACGAACGGCGCGCGGCTCATGCTCTCGACGCCGCCGGCGATATAGAGCTCGCCCTCCCCCGCTTTGATGGCGCGCGCCGCGGTGATCACCGCATCCATGCCCGAACCACAGAGGCGGTTGATGGTTGTGCCCGGAACGCCGACCGGCAGGCCGGCAAGCAGCAAGCTCATGCGGGCCACGTTGCGATTGTCTTCGCCGGCCTGGTTGGCGCAGCCGAAGATCACGTCGTCGACGGCTTCCCAGTCGACGACGGCATGTTCAGCGAGCAGCGCCCTGAGCGGGATGGCGCCGAGATCGTCGGCCCGCACCGACGAAAGGGCACCGCCGAAGCGGCCGATGGGGGTGCGCCGATAGGCGCAGATGTAGGCTTCGGCCATCTACTTCTTTCCCTGATGGGCGGCTGCGGTGCGCGCCTGCAGGTCGCGCAGCGTGCCAAGCTCAAGCTCAGTCGGCTCGGGGGTTTCGTCGAGGCTGTCGGCGAAGCGCACCGGCCAGCCGCAATTTTCCTGCACCAGCTCGCGGGTCACGCCGCGATGCAACGAGGTGACGGTGAACTCCTTGGTGTCCGGGTCGGGCCGCCAGATGGCGAGATCGGTGATCAGCAGCGTCGGGCCCTTGGTGGTGATGCCGAGACGCTGCCGATGGTCGCCGCCTTCGCCGTGGCCGAAGCTGGTGAAGAAGTCGATCTTGTCGACCATCGAGCGCGGCGCCTGCTTCAGCGTGATGAAGATCTCGCCACAGGAGCTGGCGATTTCGGGTGCGCCACCGCCGCCGGGGAGCCGCACCTTCGGGTGGGCGTAATCGCCGATGACGGTGGTGTTGATGTTGCCGAAGCGATCGAGCTGCGCGGCGCTCAGGAAACCGATGGAGATGCGGCCGCCCATCAGCCAGTAGCGGAACATCTCCGGCACGCCGACGGTGCAGAGCGCAGTCTCGCTGAGCTCGCCATCGCCGATCGAGAGCGGCAGCACGTTCGGCGCCGTGCCGATGGTGCCGGATTCATAGATCAGGGTGATGTCAGGGGCGTGCGTCAGCCGCGCGACGTTGCAGGCGGCCGAAGGGGCGCCGATGCCGACGAAGCACACATCGTCATTGCCGAGCGCGCGGGCCGCGGCGACGGTCATCATTTCGGTGGGGGTGAAATCGGTCATCGCAAGGCCTCCACGCGGGCCGCAAAGACTTCCGGGCCGACATCCAGAACGTTGTTCTGCATCCAGGCCGCGAAGGCTTCGCGATCGGAGGAGATATTGTCCCATTCGAGGTAGGCGGCGTTGTCGCGGGCGTAGTAGCCGTGGGTGTAGGACGGATGCGCACCCCCGGGCACTACGGCGACGGCATCGATGGTCCAGTGCGGCAGGATGGTGAGGTTGGGGTGAAGGCCCTTGAAGCTTGGCACCACCTCTTCGACCGTGACGACGACGCGCTTGGCGCACAATGCCGCCTCCTTCTGCACGCCGATGATGCCTTCGATCAGCACGTCGCCCTTCTCGCTCGCTTTCTGCGCGTGGATGAAGGTGACGTCGGGCCGGTGCGCCGGGATGGCGGCAAGCTGCTCGCCGGTGAAGGGACAGACGATGGTCTTGATGTCGGGATTGACCCTGGGCAGGTCGGCGCCCTTGTAGCCGCGGAAGATGGCGCAGGGCAGCCCGGCCGCACCGGCCTCGTAGGCCTGCGCCATGGCGGAATGCGAGTGCTCCACCGTCTCGATGCTGCGTGGAAAGCCGTTCTCGATCGCGTCGCGCATGCGCCGCAACAGGCCGACGCCGGGGTTGCCGGCATAGGAGAAGACCACCTTCCTGGCGAGGCCCATGCCGATCATCTGGTCGTAGACGATGTCGGGCGTCATGCGGACCAGCGTCAGGTCGCCGATGCCCTGGCGGATGGCTTCATGGGCGGCGGCCTGCGGAATGAGATGGGTGAAGCCTTCGAAGGCGACGGTGTCGCCGGGGTGCAGATTGCGCTGCACCGCGTCGTGGAGGGAGAGAAACTCGGCCATGCTTGTCCTACGGTTTTCTTCATCAAATCACTGCCGATTGAGGGATAAAAATGATATTGCTCGGCCGATATATAACAGGATCGTATGAATGCTCGACCAGCGCATCAAGCTGAGGCATCTCAACAGCTTCCTCGAAACGGTAAGGCAGGGCGGCGTGGCGCGGGCCGGGGTGGAGCTCGGCATGACGCAGCCGGCGGTATCAAAGGCGATCGGAGAACTCGAAGATATCCTCGGCGCGGCGCTGTTCGACCGGAGCCGGCGGGCGCTGGCGCTGACGCCGGCCGGCGAGATGTTCGCGCGCTTTGCCCAGGCCGGCCTCGCGACGCTGCAACAGGGACTCGATACGCTCGAGGCGGTGCGGGACGGCAGCAGTGTGGTGGCGCTTGGCGCGCTGCCGACCGTCGCGGCCGGCATCGTGCCGCGGGCGCTCCAACGCTTCGCGCAAAGCCCGCTGGCATGCCGCGCGCTGGTCGAGAGCGGGCCCAGCCCGTACCTGCTCGGGCTGCTGCGCAAAGCAGCGACCGACTTCGTCGTCGGGCGGCTCGCCAGCGGCGACAGCATGGACGGGCTGTCGTTCGAGCATCTTTATTCGGAGCAGCTCACGCTGGTGGTGCGGCCGGGCCATCCGCTGGCCGGCCGCGAGAACGTCACGCTGGCGGACGTCGCGGCGCACCAATTGCTGGTGCCGCCGCGCGAGGCGATCATCCGGCCGGAGGTCGATGCGCTGCTGATCGCGGGCGGCGTGGGGCGGCTGACGGCGGAGATCGAGACCGTGTCGAATTCCCTCGGGCGGGCTTATGCGCTGATGACCGATGCGGTGTGGGTGATCTCCGACGGAGCGGTGGCCGGCGATGTCGCCGCCGGGCAACTGGTGCGCCTGCCCGTCGACATGTGCACGACACTCGGCCCGATCGGCATCACCACGCGTTCCGGCGCCGAATTGTCGCCACCGGCAGAGGCGCTGCTGGAGTGCCTGCGGCAAGCGGTGCCCAAGCCGCCTGCCTGAGGCGCGCTATTTCAACAGGCCGGGCGAAACCGAGCCCTGCAACTGGCGCTGGAAGATGATGTAGGCGGCCAGCACCGGCAGCACGGTGATCACGACCGCGGCGAACAGCGCACCGAAGTCGACGGCATAACCGGCTTGCGAGGCGAACTTCGCCATGCCCTGCGACAGCACATAGTTGCTGTCCTTGGTGTTGAGGGCGACCGGCAGCAGGAACTGGTTCCACAGGCCGAGGAAGTTGAAGATGGCGACCGACGCCAGGCCAGGCCGCGCCATCGGCAGCATGATCTGGAAGAAGATGCGCCACGGCCCGCAGCCGTCGATCGCAGCCGCTTCGGCGACCTCCTGCGGCAGGGTGCGGAAGAAGGCGTAGAGGAAGAACACCGTGAACGGCAGCGCGAAGGCCACGTAGGCGATGATCAACCCCGGCAGCGTGTTTCCGATATGGAACCATTGCAGCACGAAAAACAGCGGCACGATAGCAAGGAAGATCGGGAAAGCGAGGCCGGCGAGCATCGCGTAGTAGATGAGTTTGTTGCCGCGGAACTCGTACCGCGCGAGCACGTAGGCGCACATGGCGCCCAGCACCATGACGATCACCAGCGCGCTTACCACCACGATCACGGAGTTGACGAAATAGGTGCCGATGCCGGCGCTCGTCCAGGCCGAGACGTAGTTGTCGAAGTTCCAGTTGGCGGGCAGCGTGAAGGGGGAACCCAGCACTTCCTTGGTCGTCTTGAACGACGACACCAGCACCCAGAGCAGCGGGGCGCAGACGATCAACACCCAGGCGATGAGGGCGGTGTGCGAGATGGCGCCGACCGTCCTGTCTCCCATCTGCCGTTTGACCGGACGCTTGGGCAGGGGTTTCGCCAGGATGGCCTGCTGGGTAGCGAAGGTGTTGGCGCCGATCTTGATCTCGCTGGGCGGGGCCGCTTCGCGTTTCTTATTGCGCTCACTGAGGAGGTAAAACACCAGGAAGACAAGCGCCGCGAAGAGCAGCGTCACCACCGCCAGCACGACGCCCATGGACGTCGAGTAGCCGAACTTGCCCTTGGAGAAGGCGGTGACACGCAGGTCCTGCGAGATGGTGAGCGTGGAGTTGTTGGGACCGCCGTTGGAATTGAGCGCCTGCATGTACACGAATGCGTCGAGCGCGAGGATGCCCAGATAGATGTAGGCGGTGCGAATGTTGTCGCGGATCAGCGGGATGGTGATCGAGATCGCGGTGCGGAAACGGCCAGCGCCGTCGACCCGCGCCGCCTCGTACACTTCCGAAGGGATGCCTTTGATGGCGGCGATGAAAAGCACCATGTAGAAGCCGGCCATCGACCAGACGATCACGAAGATCGAGGCGCCCATGGCGGTGCGCTCGTCGCCGATCCACGGATACGACTTGAATCCGCTAAGGCCGAGCCCGGTCAGAATGCCGTTCAGCATGCCGCTCGAGGGATCGTAGACCTGCGCCCAGATGATGCCGATGACGATTGCCGGCACGACGTAGGGGAAGAACGAAATGATGCGGTAGAGGTCCGAATTGCGGATGCCGCGGATTTCGCCGCGGCTGACGCCGCCCACCGTCACCAGCGTGGCGAGCGTCACGGCGAGCGCGATGGTCACGGGCGGCAGCACGAGGGCCAGCAGCAGGTTATTGCTGAGAGCCTTCATGAACACGCCGTCCGTGAACAGCCTGAAATAATTGTCGAAACCGACGAAGTTCAGCTTCTTGGAGAAACCACCCCAGTCGGTGAGCGAGTAGTAGAAGGCCTGCACGATCGGTAAAATCACGAAGATGAGATAGACCGCCAGTGGTACTCCGAGACAGACCAGCATGAAGCTGGCCTGTCCGAAGCTTGGCAAGGTCCACCGCCGCTTTGCAGCGGCGGCGTCAGCTTGTGTCGTTGCGATCGCGCTCGCCATTACTTCACGACGACCTTGGTAACCGACGAGTCGTTGTAGACGGCGTCGGTGATCGACTGCAGCGCGCTGGTGAGACCCGCCACGTCGAGCTTGCCGTCAAGGAAGCTGTTCCACGGAACGAGCATGTCCTTGTTGGTGCCGTAGAGGTCGACGAAGTTCCAGCTGAAGATGTCGGTGCCGGCGTCGGCCAGCATCTTGACCTGCGAGACCAGAGCGGTCGAGCCGAAGCCGTCTTCTGGCACGAGACCCTTGACGATGGTCGGGGCGAGGCGGGTCTTGATGAAGTTGGTCGCCGCCTCCTTGGACAGCATGGTGCGGAGCAATTCCTTGCCGCCGCCGACATTGGCGCCGCCCGACGGAATGACGAAGGGTTCGCCCGCAGTCGAATGGAGCGCGGTGGTCTTCATCTTGGCACCCGAGGTCACCGCAAGATCCGGAATACCGGTCATCTTGAAGCCGTCCTTGGTCGCCTTCTTCATCTCGTTCTCGATCCACGAGCCCGACGGATAGAGCAGGAAGGACTCGTCGTTCGACCACTGCGCCTGCGCGGCGGTGAACTGCGTGCCCGACCCGCCCGGCTTCATGTAGCCGGCCTGGATGATGTCGTAGAGATGCGTGAACGCCGACTGCACAGCGGGGTGCGACCAGCAATTGGGCTGGATGTTGTCGAGCGCGATGCGGACCTCGTCGCCACCTTCCTTGATCGCCGAGGCGATGAGGGAGGTCTGGTAGTAGGTCGCGGCTTCCTTGCCCCAACCGAGCAGGAAGATGTCCTTTTCCTTGGCCTTGGCGCCAAGCTCCTTGGCTTCTTCCCAAGTGGTCGGCGGCGTCCAGCCATTGTCACCGAACAACTGCTGCGAGTACCAGATGCCGTACACGGTCAGCACATAGTTGAGCGCAACGAACTTGTCGCCGAAGGTGCCGGGAGCCTCGACGCCGCCGAACAGCGTGTCGCGGATCTTGGTGCCTTCGAGGTTCGGAGCGTCCAGAACGCTGTTCATGTCCTCGAGCTGGTCGATGATCGAGCTGAAGCCGATGGCATCGGCGCCCGAGTTGTCGATCAGGTCCGGCGGGTTGCCGCCGACGAAGCGCGGCTGCAGTTCCGTCGCGATCTGGGTGGACGGCGACACCGTGACCTTCACATTCGGGTGGGCCTTCTGCATGACGTCGGCAGCGAACTGCACGTAGTCGATGCCGTAGCCGCCGTTGAAGATCACCGCATCGACGGTCGAACCGTCGGCAACGGCGAACGGATTAGCCGCATCCTGGGCAAACGCGCTGGTCGAGCCCAGGAGCCCGCTCAGCGGCAGGGCGGCCGCAGCAGCGGCGGTGCCCTTCATGAAAGTCCGGCGATCGAAAGTCGTTCTAGTGATACCCAATTTCTGTTCCCTTCCCGTTTTTAGTTTGGTTTAGCACTGGCTATCCGTCGTGTCCGTCGCGACGCCCTCAGGCCTCGCGACGAATTCGGTCCCCGTAGGCATCTTCGAGAACACGGTTGTGTTCGCTGCCGCCCGGAATATTGGCGGAAAGATAGATCGGGGGTGTCTTACCGCGCGCCTGCATGACCTCGGTTACACCGATGGTGATCAGTTGTGCGATAAAAGCTGCGGTGATGGAAGAGACCGCGCCCACGCCGATCCCTCCCTCGATCTTCAACGTCGAGTCGCCATAGGGCGCCAAATTGTCGATGACGATGTCTGCGACGTCTTTCAGCCGCTTGCCGCTTGGATGCTTCACCGGAACGGCGTTGGTGTGCTCGAGGCTGGTGACCGCGATGACCTTGTGGCCGCGGGCCTTGGCGGCAAGCGCCATGCCCACGATCGAGCCATTGACCCCGGAATTCGAGGCGATGATGAAAATGTCGCTGGGGCGAAGATCGGTCAGACTGAGCAGGTCGTCAACGACGGTCGGGTCCTGTTCGAGCGCGGCGCCTTCGAGAATGGAGATGTCGCGGCCGCCGCGCATCACGAGGTTGCGCAACGGGATGCGGTTGGTGGCGATGAGCCCGCCAGCTCGCCCGGCGATTTCCATCGCGAACGCTTCCGAATGCCCGGTGCCGAAGGCCTGAACGACGCCGCCAGCCTCGAGCGATTCGGCGATCGCCTCGACCGCAGCCGCAATCGGCGCGGGCGCCGCGGCGATCCGGTCGAGCCGGGCCTTGGTCTCCTGCAAAAACTGGTCAGTCAGGTCGCTCATAATGTCCTTGGTCCCGTTGGTGTCTAGGCGGCCGTGCGGGGCGCCGTTCGGATGGAAGCGCCTCGCGCCGGCCGCCGGTGCGAGGCCACTGCCGCACCCGAGGCCGCCAGCAGTCGCGTCGTGTGGTCGAAGTTCGACTGCGCGACGAGCAGATAGAGAAGATCAACTACGAACAATTGGCAATGCCGCGCAGTCAAATCGGCTGGTTGCAGGTACCCATCGGGCGACGCGGCGATCAGCACGTCGTCGGCAATGCGCGCGAGCGGCGAGTTGGGATTGCCGGTCATCGCCACGGTGTAGGCGCCCGAGGCCTTGGCCAGCGAGAGCATCTGGATGGTCTCGTTGGTGAGGCCGGTGTTGGAAATGCCGATCGCTACACAATCCTTGCCGAGGATGGCGGCGCTGGTCAGCCCGTCATGGACCTCGGCCCAAGTGTGGACGTTGATGCCGATGCGATAGAGGCGCGCCTCGATTTCGAGCGCCGTGAGGGCGCTGCCGCCGACACCGTAGACGTCGAGATGGCGGGCTTTCGCGATGGCTTTGGCGGCGCGCAACGCCGTCTTGGTGTCGAGCAGGCCCGCGGTCGTCTGCAGCGACAGCAACTGGGTGCTCAGCAGGGTGCGGAGGATTTCGTCGGGCTGGTCGTCGGGACCGAGCGAGCGGCCGATATCGGCGATCCAGGTGGCCTGCGGGTTGCCACGGCCCAGTTCCTCGGCGATGCCGACGCGCAGCGGCGAATATCCGCGATAGCCGATCAGGCGGCAGAAGCGGGTGACGCTGGCGGCCGATGTGCCGGCGCGCTCGGCCAGCTCGGTGATCGACAGGTCGAGCGGCGCCCGAGGATTGTCGATGAGGACGGCCGCAATTTTGGATAGCGTCGCCGGCATCTGTGACCGATAAGTCGTGATGCGATCGAGGAGGCTAAGCTTGTTGGCGGCGACGGACATATATGCGACAGAACCCTCGACTGAAAATTATTCTCAAGCAGGCACGATAGCCCAGTGAAAACAATTCTTAGCCAGCAGATTTGGCGATTGCAAGCGAGGCGATGAGGGAATGGGAGAAGTCCTGCTCGCCATCGACGTGGGTGGCTCCACCTCGCGCGCCTATCTCGTCGACAAGACCGGACATTGCCTCGGCCGCGGCCGCAACAGCGGCGGCAACCCGGCCTCGAACAATCCGGACTTTGCCGCGTCATCGATCATTTCGGCGGTCCAGGCCGCCGTGGCGGACGCCGGCGGCGGGCCGTTCGACATCAGTATCGCGCAGATCGCACTGGCCGGGCCGCAGGCGCATGTGGCGCTGGCAAAGCTCGAACAGGGTTTTCGGGCGCTGGGGCTGAAAGGGCCAATCGTCTTTGCGGGCGATCTGCTCGCGATGTTCGCCTCGGTCAGCCTCGCGCAACAGGGCTATTGCATCGTCGCGGGCACCGGCGCGGGCGTGATCCGGGTGCGGGGCGGCGAGATCGACCGTGTGGTCGACCTCGCGGGCTGGCTGCTGGGCGATCTCGGCTCGGGCTACTGGCTCGGGCACGAGGCCGCGAAGGCCGCGGTAGCGCATATGGAGGGACGCGGTGAAGCGACGGCATTGACGCCGGTGCTGCTCGAGGCGCTGAACATCGCGCCGGACGATGGCAGCATGCAGGGCCGGCCGATGCCGCTGCGGCAGTTCATTGACGGCATCTACGCGCTACGACCGATCGAGCTGGCGCGGTTCGCCCCGCTGGTGGTGAAGCATCGCGGCGACGCAGTGGCCGACCGCCTGCTGGCGACCGCAGAGAACTATCTCGTCAGCGACTTTGCGACGGCGTTCGATCCGGCGGTTCCCGGGCCGATCGCGTTGGGCGGCGGGGTGATCGCGCATCTCACCGGCCTGCCCGCGGCGATCGGCAATGTGGTCCGTCGGGCGGGGCTCGAGCCCGATATCCACTTCGTGGTCGACGGCTCGGTTGGCGCCATCGTTTTGGCGATGCGCGCCGCCGGCCTTACGGTCGATGACGCGGTGTTCGCGCGAATTGCCGCATCGCTGACAGCGCCCAAGGCCGCCTAGTCCGTGTCATCGAGGACATGCATGCGCAGGTCGAGGGCGCGCGGCAGCGGATGCCGGGCGAGATCGGCACGCGCTTCGTCGGGCGTTGGCGACCGCCGCAGTTCGGCCGCCAGCCGGCCACGGCGCAGCCTGACCCAGAGGTCCGACAGCAGCGTCTCGCCTTCGCGGATCGAGGCGAACTGGCGGCTGAACAGGAGCCGCTCGAGTTCATCGAACTGACCGTCGTTGGCCGCCACGAGGGCGCGCGCGATGATGATGCGCTCATTGTCGCGCACCTCCGCCGGAAGGGCGTCGACGAAGAGCTTGAGGTCAGCGGAGCGCCCCGCCTGCATGAAATGGGTGGCGACCTCGACCGCGAGTTCGGGAGGCGCGTCGCCGACCTGCCAGGCGCGGCGATAGTCCTCGGACGCCGCATCGATAGGGGTCGCGAGTAGGGCGCGGAGGCGATAGGCAAGCCAGCTCGGCTTCAGCGCGAGCGACCGCTCCACCTCGGCCTTCGCCGCCGCTTTGTCGCCGCGGTCGAGCGAGGCGACGGCGAGAATGAGCGGGTGGATCCAGGTTTCGCCATGGGCCTTGGCGTTGGCAGCGACGCGCGCTGTCCAGAGCGGCGAGACGACAATGCCGTCGGGCACCGTGGCAAGGTTTTGCGCAGCGACGGCGACGCCTTGCGCGAGATCGTCCCAGCAATCGGATGGGCGGTCGATGGTGAAGTCGAGACCGGCGGCCAACGGCTTACCCAGCAATAGCTCCTGACGGGCGCCCCAGGCTTCGCCGATTGAGTGCCGCACATCTAGCGGCAGGCGGGCCTGTTGGCGGAGGAAGGCATCGGCGGCCGCAAGCTCGGCGCCGGGGATGGCGTCATCCAGCGCGGCGCCCGCATGCGCCACGGCCGCGTGGTAGTCGGGCTGGTGCGCTGCCCTCGGATCGAGCTGCAACGGCACGAAGGCCTCGGTCCAGTCGAGCTCCTCGCCGCCGCCCAGAACGAAGCGCTGGTTCTGCGTGGGCGCGATGCCGCTCTGGATTTCGAGATAGCTCCCCTCGCCGGGCCGAGACAGATAGTCCATCCAGTTCTGACCGCCGGCGGCGCTGCCGAAATAGAAGAATTTGCGCCCCTGCATTTCGGCCGTGCTGGTCTGGCCGAGGCCGTAACCCTGCCGATCGATGGAGGAGACGAAAAGGCGCGGCGCGGACGGCGCGCGGAAAAACACCGAGGTCGCGTTCTCCCAATTGTCCGGGTAGGACGGGTCGGGAGCGGTGCGTGGGAAGTCGCAGCGGCCGAGATTGTTGCCGGGCCAGATGTGCTCGACCGAATAGTCGGCAGGGCTCAGCACGCGCGTTCCGGGCTGCATCGGCGCGGCGATGTTGGTCCACCAATAGGCCAGCCGCGCTTCCGCCGACGGATTGACGATGCGGCCGTGAGCGAAGAGCCGGGCCGAATCCGGCGGCATGAACAGGTCGATTTGCCACGTCGCCTCGACGATACGATCGAATTCGTAGATGCGCACGATCGGACCCCGCGGTGTGTTGCGGATGCCCGCGAACACCGGGGCGCAGGTAAATGGGGTATGCCCGGGTATAAGGCCGTTCCACTCGATGCCGCCCGAGAACCAGGCGTTCAGCGCAGCGAGGTTCGCGGGCTGGAACACCGGGTTGCGGAAGACCAGATCGCGCCCGGTGGCGAGATCCTTGAGTTCCAGCAGCCGGCCGCCGAGCGAGGGTGCAATCACAGCGCGCAACCGGCCGTTGTCGAGCACGAGGCACTCGAGCGTGCCCGGGTGCAGGTCGCGCTCGTAGTCGTCGGAGACCTGATAAGGCAGGATTGTGTCTTCACCCCACTGGAAGCCGTGACGGCTTTCGTCTTCGGTGAGCCCGAAGTTCGGCGGCGTCTGCCGGTTGGGCATCGGCTGCTGCCAGCGAAAGCGCGGCAGCCGGCTCGGCCGACCCAGCCGGGCCATGGGTAGCGTGATGGCTTCAGTACGCGCGGCGGCGGTCATCTCAGTCGTCCTTGAGGATCATTTCAACGACCGGCACCAGCACGTCAGGCTGCTTCACCGGCAGGTCGAGCGTCAGCGTGGTCTGGCCGACCGGCGGCACGAAATGCGGATCGTCGCTAGCACCTATCCAGCGGACTTCACTCGCATCGTTGAGCAGCTGCGCGTATTTCACCCGGCCGGCGAGGCCGTCGAGGTGCAGATAGCGGTTGGGCCAGTTGTAGATGTGGAGGTAGAGGCGGTTGCCGCGCTGAGTGAAGCGGCAACCATCAGGCGCAGCATAGGCCGAGCGCCCTGCCCCATAGATGGCGCGGCTGTGGAGCCTCATCCAGCCGGCATAGGCGTCGAGCGCGTCGATGGCGCGCTGGTCGAAGGTGCCGCGCGCAGTCGGCCCGACATTCATCAGCAAATTGCCGCCGAGCGCCACGCCGTCGACGAGAATCTGGATGAGCTGTTGCGGGCTCTTCCAGCTTTCCTCGTCGCGATAGTAGCCCCACGAGCCGGAGAAGGTCTGGCACATCTCCCAAGTGGGCTCGCGTCCGTTGAGCAGCGGCGGGGTGCGCGGCGTATATTGCTCGGGGGTAATGACGTCTGGCATCGCGTCGGTCAGGTCATCGAGATCGAGGCGGTTGTTGACGATGATATCGGGCTGGAGGCGGCGCACCAGGGTCAGCAGTTCGACGCTCTGCCAGTCGTCGCGGCCCTTGCCGGACAGGCCTTTGTAGGTGCGGCCGCGATAGCTGAAGTCGAACCAGATGATGTCGATGCGGCCGAAGCCGGTCAGCAGCTCGGTGACCTGCTCGCGCATGTACGCGGCGTAGCGCGTGATGTCGCGGCCGGCATTGAGCTCGGCGACGTTCTCGCGATTGCGGAGCGGGTGGTACATGTCGATGGGGAAATGGGGGTGGTGCCAGTCGAGCAGCGAATAGTAGAAGCCGATGGCCAGCCCCTCGGCGCGGAACGCATCGACGAAGGGTTTGAGCACGTCGCGGCCGTAAGGCGTGTTGGAACTCTTGTAGTCGGTCGCCGCGCTGTCCCACAGGCAGAAGCCGTCATGGTGTTTGGCGGTCAGTACGACGTATTTCATGCCGGCTTCGCGGGCGCGACGCGCCCATTCCCGCGGATCGTAGAGGTCGGGATCGAAATTGTCGAAATAGCGCTGGTAACCCGCGTCGTCGATCTCCTCGCGGTTCTTGACCCATTCGTGCCGGGCGGCGAGCGAATAGATGCCCCAGTGGACGAACATGCCGAAGCGGTCGCGGGTGAACCAGGTTTTCTTTTCGGGTGCGAGGAACAGCTCAGCCGGGATGGGTTCAGACATCGATCAGGTCCTGTGACGCAGTCGCCGGCGCGAATCCGGCGGAGCTAATGCGCAGGATTTGGCACGCATGATCAAGCACCGTTTAACGCCAGGCCACTCAGCGCGCGGCAGCGCGATCAGATCAAAATTGCTGCACTCAAATGCATATTAAATTCGTTTGTCTGCGAATATTGCACTCCCTAGTGTGACGGCAAGCGCCGAGGCGCCCGCACCACTCGCTCACAGTGGCCCATCACCTCCGCGCAAGTCTTTGCCGGAGCACTGCAAATGGATCTCGCCGCACCTCGTCCCACGCCGCTTCAGGGCTTTGCGCGCCGCCGGCTGTTTTCGACGAACCACAAAGACATCGGCACGCTCTACCTGTCCACCCGCCACCCGCGGCTGGCGGCAACCCGCCGGCGCAGCTCGCCATGACCGATGTGGCCGGCTCCGGATCGACCACGCCGGACGCGGTCGGGGCCGGACCGCCAGCCATAGACGACGTTCTGGCCCGGATCGGACGCGCGGGCGGCTACCGCGACCCCGCGAGCTTTCTCGAAGAGGCCAAGCAAAGCTATGAGCGCATCGTGGTCGCGTTTGCCCGCGGCGACATCGCCGGCATCACGCATCTGCTCAGCGACGGCGTGAGGCAGGATTTCGAGCGCTTCATCGAGGCACGACGGCTGCGCGGCGAGACGGACACGCTGACCTTCATCGGCCTGCGCGGCGCCGACATCGTTGATGCGGCGATCGATGGCGAGCTGGCTTCGATCGAGGTCCGTTTTCTTGCCGATCTCGTCTCGGTGACACGCGGTGGCGATGGAAGGGTGATCGGCGGCCATCCGGAGCGGGTCGTCGGCCGTTCGGAGCTATGGATTTTCGAGCGGCAGTTGCAGCACAAGCGGCCGGCGTGGTTATTGAGCGGCACGGACGCGGACGAGTAACGGCATGGACCACCGGCCAAACAATCGCGCTTGCGAGCTGCTCGAATGCAGGGTGCCGATCGTCCTTGCGGGCATGGGCGGCGTATCGCGATCCGAGCTGGTGGCGGCGGTGAGCGGCACCGGCGGGTTCGGCTTTCTTGGCATGGTGCGCGAACCCGAAACGCTGATCTGGCGTGAGGTGGAGGCGGTTCGCGATCTGGGCTACCGGCATTTCGGCGTCAATATCATTCCGGCTGCGACGGAACGCCGGCTGCTCGACCGACAGGTCGGCACGATCATCGAGCTAGGGGTTCCGGTCGTCGCGCTGTTCTGGGACATCGACGCCGCGATCGTCGCCCGCTTTCGCGACGCCGGCACGCTGGTGGTTTATCAGGTCGGCTCGGTCGACGAGGCCATTGCGGCCGAACGGGCCGGAGCGGAAATCATCGTGGCGCAAGGCGTCGAGGCCGGCGGCCACGTGCGTGGTACGCGACGGTTGGCCGAACTGCTGCCGGCAGTGGTGGCCGCTGTGCGCACGCCAGTGTTGGCAGCGGGAGGGCTGGCGAGCGGCGGCGATTTCGTCACGGCGCAGGCGCTGGGCGCAGACGGCATCGTGCTCGGCACGGCGCTGCTCGCCACCAAAGAATCCTTCGCGCATCGCTACCACAAGGACCGGCTGTTGGCCGCTAGCGGGGCCGAAACCGTGCTGACCGACGTCTTTCACATCAACTGGCCGCCCGGCGCGCCGGTGCGCGTGTTGAAAAGCAACGTCACGCAACGGCGTCCTGCCGATGCCGAAGCCGCGGAACGGCGGGTGATCGGCGATGAGGACGGTCGTCCGATCTATCTGTTCAGCACGGATTCGCCGCTCCGCTCGATGACGGGCGATTTCGCCTCGATGGCGCTATACGCTGGAACCGGGGTCGGTAACATCAGCAAGATAACAGGCGCCGGCGATCGCATCCGCGCGATCCTTGCCGAAGCGGCATCGCTAGCGGCCGAAACCGAGGGGGACGAGTTCGGCCGTCTGCTATGCGGGTGAGATGTCCGGTGGCTACATGGCCGTCGCCGAACCGCACGAAATCAACGTCGAACTCGCTGCCCTCGCCGGCGACGTAGCGGCATTGTTCCAAGCCAGCCTCACGGCCGCCGATGGATCTACATCGGCTTTTGCCGCGGCAAGCCAGGGTTATGCGGCATGGACCGTCGCTCTGGGCCGGCCGCCGGCAGGGACCATACCCGGCCAGGCCACGCCGGCGCTTGTACTCCAGCGGCTCGGAGCGCTCCTGCCCCGCATGCCGGAGGGAGCGTTACGCCAGCAATTGCTGGCGCTGCGCCGCTTCTTCGAAACGCAGGCCGCAGTAGCATTCATGCAGGCTTCGAACTCATCTGAAAGCCACGGCGCATCCGGTCGATAAGCCCCATTTCGGTGCGGCTCGAATAGACCATGTGGACCGAGTACGAGAATTCCGGCGCCGCCGCGACGCGGCTGAGCCGGCCGTCCTCGAGGTAGGCCCGCACGGCGCTCTGGCGGAAGTAGCCGGTCCCGCCGGCGCGCAGCAGATAGTGCAACGCCAGTGGCCCGTGCGAAATGGAAACAGCGGGGCTGACGATCTGCGGGAACGCGGCCTGGTAACTGGCCTGGAATGACGGCCCCCAATCGACGTGAACATAGTCATCGAGAGATGCCTGCCCGTCGACCCTCGACGTCGTCACCATCACCAGCTTCTCTTCGGTCAGCAATTCGACGACGGCATTGCCGCCCTGTTGCGGCGGATCGTAGAGAACGGCGAGGTCGACCGAGCCGTTGCGCACGGCTTCGAGCAGGCGCGATGGGGTATCCACTTCGGCGCGTAACGCGATGTCGGGTGCATCGGCCTTCATCCAGGCCAGCCAATCGATAAGAATAGGATTCCACAGACTGATCTCGGCGCCGACGCTGGCAATATCGACGCTGCCCTGCGGCAGAGCCACCTGTCGGCGGGCGCGATCCCATACCTGCACGAGCGTCGTGGCGTGCCGAAGGAACCGTTCGCCGGCCGGGGTGAGCCGCGCACCGGACTTGTTGCGCACGAAAAGCCGGCGGCCGAGTTGCTCCTCGAGAGCATGAACGCGCGCACTGATGGCAGTTTGCGTCACGTTCAAACGCGACGCCGCTGCAACGAAACTTCCCGTCTCGGCGATCTCGAGAAACGTCTTTGCGAGCCCGATATCCATGGCCCTTACATCAACCGAATTGCATTTATTGGTCAATATCATTCGATTGACTACTGCTATTCGTGCTGTCAAGAGTTCGGCGCAAGGTAGCCGCTCCGGAGGTAAGCAGAGATGCAGCTTGTGCGTGGCATCAATCAAAGCGGCACCGGGATCACCGAGGCGCAGATCGAGCGCCTGGTTCGAGAATTCTACGTGAAAGTTCGCGCCGATCGGCGGCTGGGACCGATCTTCGAGGGCAAGCTGGGCGACGATTGGGAGCCGCATCTGCTTCGGATGATCGATTTCTGGTCGTCGCTGATGCTGACCACAGGGCGCTATTCCGGCCGGCCGCTGCAAAAGCACCTGGTGCTGAAGACGGTGCGGCCCGACGATTTCGAGATCTGGCTACGACTCTTCAACGAGACGGCGGTATCGATCGGCGGCAACGCCTTCGCCGCGGCCTTCATGGACAAGGCCCAGCGCATCGCGGCAAGCTTCCGGATGGCAATGTTCTTCGACGTGGCGCGGGCTGGCGGCGCCTCGTCCCAACCTCGCTCCGCGTGACTCAGACGCCGAGGTAGCGGCTGAGGGTGGTCGTGTCGGCCTTGAGGTCGCTGCTTGTGCCGTCGAACACGACATGGCCGTTGTTGAGCAGGTAGGCTCGGCTGGCAATCGACAGCGCCGCCGCGATGTTCTGCTCGACGATGATGATGGTCTGGCCGTCGGCGGCGAGCTGCTCGCAGATGGCGAGCAGATCGCGAACGATGATCGGTGCGAGGCCCTCGAACGGCTCGTCGAGCAGCAGCACTTTCGGCGAGCGCACGAGGGCTCGGGCGATGGCCAGCATCTGCTGTTCGCCGCCGCTCAGATCGGTGCCGCGGCTGGCGCGCCTTTCCTTGAGGCGCGGAAACATGGTGTAGATGCGTTCGAGCGGCCAAGCGGCCTTGGCCGTCAGCCCGGCGAGAACGATGTTCTCTTCGACATTGAGGCTGCCGAAGATGCGCCGCTCCTCGGGCACCAGTTGCATGCCGGCATTGGCGACAGTGTGGCGGCGCGCGCCGCGGAGCTCGCGGCCGTCGAGCCGGACGCTGCCGGACTTGGTATCGACGCCGCCCATCAGCGCCTTGAGCGTCGTCGACTTGCCGGCGCCGTTGCGACCCAGCAGCGCGACGACTTCCTTCTGCTCGAGCCGGATCGAGACGTCGAACAGGATGTGCGAGTCGCCATAGTAGCTGTTGATCTTGTCGACCTCGAGGTAGCTCACTCGTGCACACCCCCCAGATAGGCGTCCTGCACGGCGGCGCTGCCCTGCACCTCGGCCGGCGTGCCCTCGGCAAGGATGCGGCCTTGCGCCAGAACGGTGACGCGGTCGGCCATGCCGAACAGCGCATCCATGTCGTGCTCGACAACCACCATGGTGCGGCCGATGGCGAGATGTCTGAGGAGCTTGACGGTATCGGCGCGTTCCTGCGGACTCATGCCGGCGAGCGGCTCGTCGAGCAGCAGGATTTTGGGATCCGTGCCGAGCGCCAGGCCGATCTCGATGCGACGCTTTTCGCCATAGGCCAGCCGGCTCACCGGCACGTCGGCGCGAACCGTGAGATCGAGCAGGCGCAGCGTCTCGTCGATGTCGGCGTTGAGCTCATCCATCTGGTCGACATTGCGCAGCAGGTCGGGGCGAAACGGGCCGCGGGTGCGCGACAGCGCCGCGATCATCAGGTTCTGCCGCACCGTGAGTTTCGGGAACAACTGGTTGATCTGGTAGCTCTTGGCGATGCCCTTCTGGCAGACGGCGGTGACGTCGAGGGCGGTGGTGTCTTCGCCGAACATCAGGATCTGCCCGGACGTCGGCGGAATCTCGCCGGTCAGCATCTTGAAGAAGGTGCTCTTGCCGGCGCCGTTGGGCCCGATCAGCCCGCGAATCTCGCCTTCGTTGACGATGAAGTTGACGTTTTCGTTGGCAACGATGCCGCCATAGCGCTTGCCGAGGCCACGAGTCTCGATGGCGATGCGATCGAGGATCGGGCGGCGGGCGATGGGCTCGGTCGGCTCGCCTGCCGGCTTGACTGTAGTGGGTGGCGGCGCTTCGGGCGCGGCTGGCCGAACCAGATGCCAGAGGTCGCTCACGCCGCCGACGATGCCGCGGCGCAGGAACATGATGAGGATGACGAAGACGACGCCGAGCACCAGCTTCCAGGCGGCTCCGAGGTTGAGCGCCGATTGCAGCTCATTACGGAGATAAAGCCAGAGAGCGCCGCCGACCAGCGGCCCGAGCAGGGTGCCGGCGCCGCCGATAACGGTCTGCATCACCAACTGGCCGGAGGTGTCGAAGGTGAATGCTTCGGGCGACATATAACCCTGGAGCGTGCCTTCGAGGCCGCCGGCCAAACCGGCGTAGGCGCCGGCAATGACGAACACGGTGAGCTTATAGAGCTGGATGTCGTGGCCGACCGCCTTGGCGCGCACCGGATTGTCGCGGATAGCGGTCAGCACGTGGCCGAAGGGCGAGGCGACGATGCGGCGCGCGATGGCGAAACCGACGAGAAAGATCACCGCGAGCAGCCCATAGAGCGACCAAGGATCGGTGAAGGCGAAATCGAACCCCGGCAGGCTGATGCGTGGCTTGGGAACGTTGGGCAGGCCATTCTCGCCGCCGGTCCACGGATAGAGCGCCGAATTTTCGAGGAAGAAGAACATCTCGCCGAAAGCGACGGTGATCATGGCGAAATAGATACCCGAGCGCCGCAGCGCCAGCGCCCCGACGACGAGCGCGATGAGCGCTGCGCCGAGCAAGCCGGTCAGCAGCGCCAGAAATACGTTGGGGATGGCATGCGAGACCAGCAGGTAGGACGAAATGAAGCCGCCCGAGCCGTAGAACGCTGCCTGGCCGAAGCTCAGCAGCCCGGTGAAGCCGAAGATCAGGTCGAAGCCGAGGCCGAATAGGCCCCAGATCAGGATGCGGCTCAGCGTGTCTGACGTGCCGCCGATGGCTGGCAGTACGAAGGGCGACACGATGAGCACGATAGCGAGGACAAGCTCGGGGAAATAGCCGAAGCGACGGCCGCGGGGAGTGGTCACGCGCGCCTCACCGTGTTCCGAACAGGCCTTGCGGCCGGGCGATCAGCACCACCGTCATTACCGCGTAGAGCATGACCTGGCTGAGTTGCGGGTTGAACATCGAGGTAAGGCTCATGATCTCGCCGGCGACGATGCCGCCCACCACCGCGCCGGGGAATGAGCCCACCCCACCGATGACGATGACCACGAAGCATTCGATGAGGATGTCATCGCCGACATTGGGGGTAATCGAGATGATCGGCGCATTGATGATGCCTGCGAAGCCCGCCGCCATGGCGCCGATGCCGAACACCAGCATGAAGGTGCGCTGGATGTTGATGCCGAGCATATCGACCATCGGTGCATCCTCGATGCCGGCACGCACCACCATGCCGAGCCGCGTGCGATAGAGCAGCAGGTAGAGCAGGCCTAGCGCGACCACGACGATGCCGAACGCGACGAGGCGATACTCGGGATAGATGACGAAGCCGAGATTGACGATGGGGCTGGCCAGCACCGGTGCCTGCACCGATTGCGACAGGCTGCCGAAGAAGTAGCGGATCAGTTCGACGATGACGGTGCCGATGCCGAACGTCACGAGGATCTGGTCCTCCTCGGGACGATCGTAAAAGAAGCGGACGATCAGGCGCTCGATGATGATGCCGACGATGCCGACGAAGAGCGCGCCGACAACGACCGCGACAATGAAGTTGCCGGTGTATTGATAGGCGACGAAGCCGGCATAGCCGCCCAGCATGAACAGGGCGCCGTGGGCAAGGTTGAGCACGCCCAGCGTGCCGTAGACGATCGTCAGGCCAGCGCTGATCAGCGCCAGCAACGCCCCGGACACCAGGCCGTTGAAGAGCTGCGAGACGAAATTCCCCCAGTTCAGCAAACCGTCTTCACTCCATCAAAACCGCGTTCTTGCGCCCGGCGAAACCGGTCCCGCCGGGCGCGTCGATCTAATCAGGCCGGATCGCCGAGTGCGCAGCCGAACATCGTCGGGTCCTGCGTAATGCCATCGCCCGGCACGACTTCCACCACTTCGTAGTAGTCGTCCTTGGACTTCATGTCCGCGGTCTTCTTGCCCTTGACGACGACCACCGGCCGGATGAGCTGGTGGTCGGCGGCGCGCCACGACACCGGCCCAACGAGGGAGTCGGCGTATTTCTTTTCCGACTCGTAGGCCTTGATGATCTCGGGTGGGTAGAAGGTGCCGGCGGTTTCGACCGCGTCGGCCCAGAGCGCGATCTGCATGTAGCCGGCCTCGGCGCCCCATTCCGGCTTGTAGCCGTACTTGGCCTCGAACTTGTCGACGAACTGCTTGGCGAGCGGATACTTGTCGCCCATGTCCCAGTAGAAATCGAGACCGGCGTAGACGCCGGCGATCAGGTCCTGACCGACCTCCTGGGCGAGGTAGGGCGACATGTAGGGGACCACCAGCGTCATCTTGTCGAGCAGGCCGAACTGCTTGGCCTGCTTGATGGAATTGACGCCGTCGTTGCCGAAACCGATGACCACCAGAGTGTCGGCGCCGGAATTGGCGATATTGAGCGCATAAGCCGAATAGTCGGTCGCGCCGAGCGGGAAGAGCTGGTTGGTCACGGTGGTCCAGCCGCCCGCCTCGGTAAACTTGGTCATCGAGTCGAAGACGGTGTGGCCGTAGGTATAGTCGGGCGTGAGGTAGGCCGCCTTGCGGGTTCCACCCAGTTCCTTGATCAACACTGGCGCCAGCGCGGCCGAGGCGGAATAGGCGTAGAAACACGAGCGGAAGGAATAGCGCGTGCAATCCTTGCCGGTGGTGTCGTTGGAGCCGGAAATGCCCGGCAGATAGAGCACCTTCTGGTCCTGGGCGAAGTGGTTCAGGGCTACGGCGGTGCCGGACGAAACGGAGCCGATCAGCACCGAGGCCTTGTTGTCCTGGACGAACTTGGTGGCGTTCTGCACGGCGACGTCGGCCTTGGCCGCTTCGTCGGCGGCACCCGAGGTCACCGTCTTGCCGAGCACGCCCTTGGTGGTCTTGGGCGAGATCGCCTTGATCAGGTCGTCGCCGTTATTGAGGTGTTCGATCGCGAGCTCGATGCCCTTCTGCTCGTCGGCACCCGCCGAAGCGTAAGTGCCGGTCAGCGGGACGTCGATGCCCACGAATACACTGTCGCCAGACTGGCCGGCCGGAAACGTTCCGAGCGCCGGATAGTCGGCCGCCATCGCCCAACCAGGCAACGCGGCCACACCCGCGGCTCCGGCCATGCCGAGCAGAACGGCGCGGCGGCTGATGCCGCCCGAAAGATCGTCAGATTGAGACATTTCATCCTCCCTTGTCTGCGAAGCCGGACGGCCCCGCCAACGTCAGGGGAGTACGGTGCGATCCTCAGGCCGGCGGCCTCCTCAAGCGTACCGGCTCGCTTTCCTCTCACTCCCCGACGCAAGTAGACGGCAAACAACTGAGCACAACCTGACGTGAAGCTGACCTCAAACTGACTTTTCCGCATTTCGCACGGCGTGATCAATCATCTGCAGCAAACGGGCGAGTTCGGTCTTCGTGACCGGACCGCCGCCAGCCGCAATCCGGTCGTCGATCGCGACGGCGGTCTCACCGACCTGTACGTAACCGAAGGTGCCGGCGGCGCCGGCGAGCCGGTGAACGATCCGCCCGGCACCATCGAGATCGCCGGCGAGAGCGAGCCGCTCTATCGCCGTGCGGTCGGCTGCGAGCCGGACGGGAAACTGATCGTCGGGGTCGAGCACCGCGAGGTCTTCGGCCGTGGGTGCTGGTTGCGGCATCAGTTGGGCGCAGCGTCGAGCCCGACGAGACGGTAGCCGATGCCACGGCGGGTCTCGATGGTCACTTCCGCCCCTGCCTCACCCAGGGCGCGGCGCAGCTTCGATATCTGGGCTTCGATGGAATTGGCGCTCACGTCGTCGTCGAAACCGTACAGCCTCTCCTCGATCATCCGCTTGGGCGTCATGTGGTTCTTGCGGCGCACCAGCAGCTCGAGCAACTGGAACTGCTTACGCGCCAGCGGCAGGCTGATGCCATCGACGAGCGCTTCGAGCGCATCGCCATCGACGACGAGATTGGCGACGGTGAGTCCCCGCCCCCTGAGATCGGCGGGCCTGCGGAGCAACGCCTGCACGCGGGCGCGCAATTCGGCGATGGCGAAAGGCTTCACCAGATAGTCGTCGGCGCCGCTCGATAGCCCGATCACCCGGTCTTCGACCCTCCGTCGCGCGGTCAGCACCAGAATGGGGCATTCGACGAAGCAGCGGCGCAACTCGCGCACGAGGTCCAGCCCATCGATGTCGGGCAGGCCGAGATCGATGACCATCAGCGCATAGTTGGCAGCGCGCGCGGCGAGCAGCGCGTCGCCAGCCAGCGCCACGGTGTCCACGGTATAGCCCATGCCATGCAGTTCCCGGCCCAGAAGCCGAGCGATGTCAGGGTCGTCGTCAACCACCAGAACGCGAGTCTGCAAGGACGCGGCCATGCCTCTGCCGCGACGCTCGGCGTCTCCCCCCGCCGCGCCCGGATCGAATACCATCGCCACACCCTCCTCGCATGTCGATGTGCCGATAGTGTGAGGCTTGCTGTGCAAAAACAAGGGGGCTAGGCTGGTTTTATGGAGCCGCCAGCAGAGCGGCCTCGGAGGACAATGCCATCCCGGCCTCGATTTTGATCGCGGACGACGACGCCAATATCCTGCGCGCGCTGACCTTCCTCATGCGCCGGGAGGGCCATGACGTGCGCACGGCGACGGACGGAAAGGAAGCACTCGCCGCCATCGGCGAGGCCGTACCGGACGTGCTGTTGCTGGACGTGATGATGCCGCGCGGCAATGGTTACGAGATTTGCCGCACCCTGCGCGAATCGGCCGATTACAACGATGTTCGGATCGTCATGCTCACCGCGCGCGGGCAGGAAAGCGACCAGCGCAAGGGGCTGGGGCTCGGCGCGGACGCCTATATAACCAAGCCGTTCGCCATCGGCGATGTCGTCAACTGCGTCGCCGGCGTGCTCGCTCGCCCCGGCCGTCTCGCAGGAGCCGGCTGACCATGCTGCGCCGGACGGCCCGCCGCGACAGACTGGTGGGACTGTTCGTCGGCGGTGCGATCCTGCTCAATCCGCCCATCCTCAACCTCTTCGGCGGCACAGTATTCGGCTGGCCGGCGCTGTATCTCTATCTGTTCGTGGTCTGGGGGCTGCTCATTGCCGGCGTCGCCTTCGTGCTCGAACATCGAGGCGCCCGGCCTGAGCCGCGCGAGCGGCCACTGCGGTGAACCAAGGGATCATCATCGCGATCGCCGTCGGTTATTTGATGCTGCTGTTCGCGGTGGCCTATTTTGTGGAACACCGGTCCAGCCGACGCCTGGCAACCTCCAGCCTGGTCTATACGCTCTCGCTCGCCGTCTATTGCAGCTCCTGGACGTTCAACGGCGGCGTCGGCCGAGCGGCGCAGTCGGGGCTCGATTTCCTGCCGATCTATCTCGGCCCCACCCTCGCCTTCTGCCTCGGTCCGATCCTGATCCGCCGCATCCTGCGCGTCAGCAAGGCCAACAACATCACCTCGATCGCCGACCTCATCGGTGCGCGCTTCGGTCGCAGCGGCGGCCTCGCTGCGCTGGTCACGGTGATCGCGGTCATCGGGCTCGTCCCCTATATCGCGCTACAGCTCAAATCGATCTCGAACGGCTTTGCCGCGCTCAGCACCGCGCCGGCGCCGGCCAATAGCCAGTTGCTCGACGTGGCGTTCTGGGCCGCGGTCATTCTCGCCGTCTTCGCCATGCTGTTCGGCAGCCGCTCCATCCATCCAGGCGAGCACCATCCCGGTATGGTGGTGGCGATTGCGCTCGAGTCGATCGTCAAACTGGTCAGCCTGACGGTCATCGGCCTTTTCGTCGGCTATGGACTGTTTCACGGCTTCGGCGACCTCTTCGACCGCGCCGCCAAGGTCCCCGACATCGCTTCGATCTTCACCTACGATCCCGGCCGCTATGGCTTTGGCTGGATCGCGATGACGCTGTTGGCGGGCCTTGCCAGCATCTGCCTGCCGCGCTTGTTCCAGGTGATGGTGGTCGAGAACACCGACGAGCGGCACCTCGACCGCGCCGTCTGGCAGTTTCCGCTGTACCTGCTGGTGATGAACGTGTTCGTGCTGCCAATCGCCATCGCCGGCCGCATGCTGCTGCCCGCGGGCTCGGACCCCGACAATTTCGTGCTGGCGCTGCCGCTGGCCGGCGGGCAGCCGATCCTGGCACTGATCGCGTTCCTTGGCGGCGTTTCGGCGGCGGCAAGCATGGTGGTGGTCGAGGCTACGGCGCTCAGCATCATGGTGTGCAACGACGTGGTGATGCCGGCGCTGCTGCGGGTCAAATCGCTGCGGCTGGCCGAGCGGCGCGATCTCACGCGGCTGCTGCTCTGGGTACGGCGGCTGGCGGTGATCGGCGTCATGGCGCTGGGCTATCTCTATGTCCGCCACGACAGCGCGCAGTTTGCGCTGATCTCGATCGGGCTGCTCTCGTTCGTGGCGGTGGCGCAGTTCGCGCCGGCGCTGATCGGCGGCCTGTTCTGGCGCGGAGCGACCAAGGCGGGTGCGGCGGCGGGCATTTCGGCCGGATTTGTCGTCTGGTGCTACACGCTGTTCGTGCCGACCTTCGCACGTTCGGGGACGCTGGGGCTCGACTATGTGACCACCGGGCCATTCGGCGTTGCACTGCTCCGGCCCTATCAGCTATTCGGCCTCGCGGGACTCGATCCGGTGACGCATAGCGCGTTCTGGACCTTGCTGATCAACATCGGCGTGTTCGTCACGGTGTCGCTGTTCGGCCGGCAGGTGCCGGTGGATCATGCCCATGCCGCGATGTTCGTCGACCCCGACGGGGACGCCGCGCAAATCTGGCGCCGCACCGCATCGGTTCCCGACCTCAGCGCGCTGGCCGCGCGTTTTCTCGGGCGCGACCGGGCCGATGCGGCGTTCGCGGAATGGACCCGCAGCCGCGGCGTCGACGCAACGACCGTGATTCAGGCCGATGCCGAGACCGTGCTGTTTTACGAACGGCTGCTCGCGAGCGTCATTGGTGCGTCGTCGGCGCGAACGCTGGTCGGCGCGATCGTCGAAGAAGAGCCGCTCGGCATCGAGGAAGTGATGCGCATCCTCGATGAGACCTCGCGGCTGATGGAGACCAACAAGGCGCTCGAAGCGGCGACCGCCGACCTGAAGCAGGCCAATGAGCGGCTGCAGGAGCTCGACGGGCTGAAGGACGATTTCATCGCCACGGTCAATCACGAACTTAGAACGCCGCTCGCCTCGATCCGTGCCTTTTCCGAGATCCTGCGTGACCACGCCGACATCAGCGATCTCGACCGGCAGGATTTTCTGCGCGTCATCGTCACCGAGTCCGAGCGGCTGACGCGCCTCATCGGTCAATTGCTCGATTTGTCCAGGATCAACGAAGGCGGGCCGCCTGCGACGCTGGTGCCGGTCGACCTCGCGGCCATCGCCGCGACCTCGGTCCTTGCCATGCGGCAGGCGTTCGCCTCGCGCAGCATCGCGCTCGAAACCCGCATCGAGGTCGAGACCGCGCCGGTGCTGGGCGATCACGACCGGCTGGTGCAGGTGCTGATCAACCTGCTGGGCAACGCGGCAAAATTCACGCCCGCCGGCCATGGCCGCACCCAATTGACCCTGAGGCGGGCCGGCGAGGGATTCGAGCTCGCGGTGGCCGACAACGGACCGGGCATCCTGCCAGCCCATCGTGCGATCGTCTTCGAGCGGTTCCGCCAGCTCGGCGATACCATGAACGGCAAGCCGGAAGGCGCGGGCCTGGGGCTCGCGATTTCGCAACGGATCGTGGCTCAGCATGGCGGCCGCATCTGGGTCGCGGACAGCCCCGAGGGCGGGGCCATGTTCAAGCTGGCGCTGCCGGCGCTGCCGGCGCTGGATAGCGCGGGCTGAAGCCGGCGATCGGTGGCGGGCGCGTCAGTCCTCGATCGGATTGCCCATCACGTCGAACAGCCGAAACGTCGCGCGAAGCGAGTCGCTGACGCGGATCGCCTGATCTTCGAGCGCAGCACGGAGCGCCAGGCGCTTGATGTCCTTGGTCGACGCGTTTTCGTGCAGCAGTTCGCTGACGATCTGCGTATTGATGACTTGGCCGTCGACGAGTATCTGCACCTTCATGATCGTGCCTGCTAGCACGACAATGCCGGCGGCGTCAGTTTGAAACGACCGCGCCGGGCCCAAACCGCTGATTTTGTCGATTAGTTCAGCTCGACCAAGGTCCTGCCGGCGATGGTCACGAGGTGGGTATCGACGACGGTGTCGATCCAGCCCTTGGCGCGCAACTGATGCGCGATATGAATCGGGATGGCCGCATCGGGTTTCTGGCAAAGCAGTTCGAGAGCCTTGATTTCGCCGGGCCGGGCTCCCTCGAGTACCGCATCGCGGTGCATATGCATGTGCTTTCCTCCTGAGCCCGACAGGACAAATGCCGCCGCTATCCAACCGGTTGCATCTGAAGCACTCGACTTTCGTCGGAGGCGGTCGAGGCGGCCTCTAGCCGATGTCGTCGAGCGGGAAAATCGGTCGCCGCAGTCTGGTGTAGGGCAGTTGCCGCGGGTCGGAGGCGCAGGGCCCGGGTGTGTTGACGGTGAAGCTGGCGCGGGCAATTGGATCGTAGGCACGGCGATGCGCCACAGCCGCCTTGACGCCGATCACGTCGAAGCGTTCCGGGTCGAGCCCCTGGCTGCGCCACTGGCCCAGATCGTTGGGCGGGGTGCGGCGCGAGGTCAGCAGGATAGTGATGCCACCGTGGCGCACGACGGCCGACGGTCCCATGTCGATATGCCGACCCTGCGACGCCGCAATGTGACTGTTCACATCCTCCAGATCAAATCGCCCGTCACTGCGCGAAACCAGCGTGACGAGGAGATTGACCGGTCCTTCGTCGAATGGATTGTCGCGGCCACCGATCCGCAGTTGCACGCTCGCTCCCAGAGCGACCCGCGCCAGTTGCGCCACCGCCTGGGGATCGTCGATGATGACGCCGGCGTTGGCCGCATTCCGGCGGAGCAGCGCGCGAAGGACGCCGGTGCCATTTCCCGGTGCGCCACCGCCGATATTGTCGGCGGGTTCGACCAGCAAGACAGGTCCGCGCCCGGGGAGCGCCGCGATGCGGTCGAGTGCGTCGTCAGGTGACAGCTCCGAGGGCAGGCCCAGTTGCCGGAGCGCCAGCGCCAGCCGCTGCAGCCGGTCCAATGCAGCCTCCGCCGTCGCATCGTCTCCGATCGTGACCACCGACACGCACACACCGGCGTCCGCCACGTCGGCGAACGAGAAGCCGGCGACGATGTTCACCGCCCAGATATCGGGATGGTCCGCCTCGATGAGGCGAGCCTGCATCTCGAGATCGCGCATCGGGGAATCGGCCGTTCCAGTGCCGGTCGGCGGCCAGAGGATCGGCAGGCTCCGCCGCAGCATGCGGGGCGATTGGCCGGTGCGCAAACTACGAGCCAGCAGGTCGGCGGCACGCACGGCGCTGTCGCGCGCATCGATATGCGGATTTTCGCGATAGCAGACGAGCGCATCGGCCAGTGTCGTCATCTGCTGCGTCAGATGGGCGTGCAGATCGAACACGCCGAAGATTGGGGTCGCCTCCAGGCCCGGCACCGCGCGCAGCCGGCGCAGCAGTTCGCCCTCGACGTCGTCGATGGTCTCGGTCACCATCGCGCCGTGCAGCGACAGGAAGATGGCGTCGATGCCCGATCTGGCCGCCGCTTCGACACCGGGCATCAGGTCGCGCCAGAACGCTTCGAGCACGGCGTCCCGCACCCGCCCGGATGGCGTCGCGGTGTAGGAGCAGATCGGCACGATCTCCCATCCCTCGCGATCCGCCACTTCGATGAAACCGTCGATCTGCGAGCCGTCGCCATGGCGGTCGAGGATGTCCCTTCCCCGCTCCACGCGAAAGTCCGACAGCTCCGTCGCGGTCGGGACGAAGCAATTGGTCTCGTGGAAAATGCCGATCAGCGCGACACGCATGGGTCTCTCCTCATCGCCCGGCGCTGCTGCAAGCCCGCGGCACAATGTCCGGCCGCGGGCGGCTGGACATTGATGGCTTCGTTCGTCGGCGTCAGGCCAGCGGACGCTCGTTCCAGGCGGGCGGCATCGGCCGCGCCGATCCATGGTGCTCGACACGTGGCGCCTTGGTGGTCGCGCGCATGTGCTCGACCAGCCGCAGCAACTGCTTCTTGGCTTCCATGAAAGCCCTCTCGCCCTTCTCGACGGTGGCGAGGCTGGGCTGCCCGAACGTCCCCTCCTTGCCGGCCATGCTGGTCCAGGTCGTCATCGAAACCGCGCCCGCCGCGAACAGATCGACCCACAGAGCCTCCTTGGCGAAGCCCTCGGTGGGCATGTTGCTCAGGTCATCCTTGATGAGGTCCTTTTTCACCGAGCCCTCGTCGATATACATGTAGACCGAGGTCTCGAGCTCGCAGGCATGAGAGCAACCGCCCGGATACACCGACTCGCGCCAGCTCGGCAGGAAGTCTGGATCGATGGTCAGGAATTTCCACCAGCTCGTGAACGCACATGTCGCTGGTGTTTCGAGGTTGATGCGCCGCGCCGCCAGATCGAGGCAGGGTGTGTTGGAGCCATGGCCGTTCAGCAGAATGATGTTCTTGAACCCGTGGTAGGCCAGCGACCGCCCGATATCGAGAATGCTCTCGATCATGGTGTCGTAGTTGGTGTTGATGGTGCCGGGGAAATCCATCACGTGGCCGGTATAGCCATAGTGGTACGTCGGCAGCACGGCGATGGACTCCGGTGCGTCGCGGCCCGCGGCCCAGGCGATCTCCTCGGGCAGACGGGTGTCCACGTCCATGGGCAGGTGGTGACCGTGCTGCTCGACCGAGCCGACCGGCAGAATGCAGACCCGGTTCTGTTCGGCAGCCGCCTTCGCCTCCGGCCAGGTCAGCCTCTGGTACAGATATGTCATTTCGTTGCCTCTCCTGATGCGCTGATAGCTAGCGGTTCCCGTAGGTCCCGGCCGTTTCCCAGGTCCACGTATCGGATCGATACCCCGACCTTTCCATGTGTTTGACCCGATCGAGGTCGACCTCGACGCCCAACCCATTGCCCGGCGGCAGCGCGATGGTCCCGTCGCTGCCAAGCACGAACTGCGTCGTGAGGATGTCCTCGACCATCGGATTGCCGACGTTGAACTCGACGTAACCCGGGCGCGGCGCGGTCGACATGAAGTGCACGTCGGAGGCAACGCCGATGCCGGTATTCCATCCATGTGGGACGAGCTCTACGCCCGCGTCCCAGGCGGCCCAGGCGATGCGCCGCATCTCGGACAGCCCGCCGACTTTGGCGACGTCCGGCTGGATGATGTCGAGAAGGTGCTCGGCGATCGTCTGCCGGAAGGCCCGGCGTCCCGAGAACACCTCGCCGCCGGAGATGGTCACCGGCGATGCTTCGGTCAGCCGGCGAAATCCTTCGATATCGTCCGGGCGCAGTGCCTCCTCGAACCAGCGCACGCCGTAGTCGGCAAGCATCTTGGCCTGCTCGAGCGCGCTCTTGAACGTCGCCGCATAGTAGGGGCCGCTGCCACCGGCATCGATCATGATCTCGACGTCGTCGCCCGCCGCCGCGCGGGCCCGCGCCACGAGTTTGCGGTCGGCGTCGATGCCGGCGCGGCCGAACGGTTCCCAGCCAAGCTTGATCGCCTTGAAATTGCGTTCCAGCATGGCCTCGATCCGCTCTTCGAGCGTCTCGGCCGGATGAAAGAGGATCGAGCCATAGGCCTTCACCGCCGGCCGCAATGCGCCACCCAGCAGCGTCGCAACCGGCGTGCGCAGCGCACGGCCGGCGCAATCCCACAGCGCCAGATTGATGCCACTGATGGCGTGGTTGATGGCGCCGCCGCGGCCGAGCCAGAACGACACCTCGTGCAGCGTCTCGGTGATCTTTTCGATTTCGCGCACATCCTGCCCAAGCACGAAGCGCTGCAGCCAGCGCAGCGCCGCCACGATCTGGTGTTTTTCCGAATAGCAGGCGCCCCAGCCGACGCTGCCGTCCTCCGCAGTGAGCTTGACCAGCACATGCGCATTCTCGTCGGGGGTATAGATATCGAACGCGACGATCTTCATTGTTTGACTCTCTTCCGATCAGAGGCAGCGGCCCGCCGGATCACAACACACCATACTTGGCGTAGACAGCCTGCATGGTGGAGCCGCTCGCCAACTCCCTGCGGACAGCATCTTCGGCGGTCTGCTTTTCGACCACCAGCGCCCGCACCTGATCGACCAGTTCGTACGGCACGGCGATGACCCCGTCGCAGTCCGCCACGATGAGGTCGCCGGCGCGCACCAGCACACCCGCGCACATCACGGCGCCGCCGACGTGATAGGCCTCGAGGCGCCCTGCGGAGTCGGCAGCATTGGTGCCGCACGCCCAGACCGGAAAACCGCGCTCGCGGATCTGCTTGAGGTCGCGCGCGTAGCCATCGACGATCGCGCCACGCGCGCCAAGGGTCGAGGCGCGCTCGGTGAGCAGTTCGCCCCAGAAGGCCGCCGGCGGGCCATTGGTGGCCGCGACCAGCACACAGCCCTCGCGCAGCAGTTCGATGGCCTCCATCTCCTTGTCGTAGGGCGTCGGCGAGCCCTCGAACGAGGCGCCGACGGAGACGGTCACCGCATAGCCGGCGAGGATGTCGCCGCCGCTCAGTTGCGCGATCCGGTCGGACATCACCTGGTCGCGGCGCCCGAGCCGATCGAGCGCATCGGCGATCAGCGCGACGCTGAAGCCGCTGAACGTATCGAGCTGGGCCAGTTGGGCGGCGTCGGGCGTCGTGTGTGGTGTGGTCATCGCTGTTGGTCCTTGCTGGATTCCGGTGCCGCGGCCATGGCCGCGAGGTTCGAGGTGACGATGCTGCTAGCCGGGGAAGAGGCAGGCCACCTGCCCTCCCTCGGCGTTTCGGCGCTCCAGCGCCGGGATGGTCTCGACGCATTGCGGATGCGCTCGCGGACAACGTGTTCGGAATGCGCAGCCGGACGGCGGCCGCGCCGGATCGGGGGGATCGCCGGCCAGCACAGTGCCCTTGCTGCGGTTGCGGACGCGCGGATCGGGCACCGGAATCGCGGCCAGCAGCGCCTGCGTGTAGGGATGCTGCGGATGCTCGAACACTTCCTGGTTCGTGCCCTGCTCGACGATGCGCCCCAGATACATGATGACGATTTCGTCGGCCACGGAGCGGATGATCGACAGGTCGTGCGACACGAACAAATAGGTCAGCCCGAACTCCTTGCGCAGCTCCGTCAGGAGGTTCAGGACCTGCGCGCGGACGGAAATGTCGAGCGCCGAGAACGCCTTGTCGAGCAGCAGCACCCTCGGGTGCAGCACCAGCGCCCGGGCAATCGCGACGCGCTGCTGCTGCCCGCCCGACAGCATGGCCGGGCGCCTATGCATCAGGTCCGGCCCGATGCCGACACGCGAGAGATAGTCGCGCGCCTGCGCCTCGCGCTCGGCCAGCGTGCCGATGCGATGAATGTCGAGCGGCTCACGAACCGTGTCGAGCACGCTCATCCGCCGGTCGAGCGCGGTCGACGGATCCTGCTGCACGATCTGCATGTCGCGCAGCGTCTGGCATCGCTCGGCCGCCCCCATGGCCGCGATGTCACGCCCGCCGATCTCGACGATGCCTTCCTGCGGCGCCGGCAGATGGATCAGCGCACGCAACAGCGAGGACTTGCCGCAACCGCTTTCGCCCACGATGCCGAGCGACCGGCCGGTCTTCAGCGCCAAGTCCACGCCGCGTACCGCAGTGACCGCGTGCTGGCGGCTGCCGTAGCGAACGACGATGCCGCGCGCCGACAGCAGCGCGGGAGCAGTGTCGGTCTGCGCGATAGGGCTTGCCTCGGACGCGGCCTCGGCCTCTTCCGCGTCGAGCGGCCGGTCGAGGAAATCTTCGGCGAAGTGGCATGCCGAGCGGCGACCATCGGCGACGATACGCAGCTCAGGCGATTGCGCCGTGCACAGCGGCCGGCCAGCCGCATGGCTGCAGCGTGGCGCAAAGGGACAACCGGACTGGATCTCGCCCGGCCGGGGTGGTGTGCCGGGAATAGTGCGGAAGGCATCGATGCGCCGTTCCAGGCGGGGAATGCTGGCGAGCAGCGCCCGGGTGTAGGGATGGGTCGGCGTCGCAAACACGTCCTCGACGGGGCCCGACTCGACGACCCGGCCGTAGTACATCACCGCGACCCGGTCCGCCGTCTCGGCGACGACGCCGAGATCGTGCGTGATCATCACCATCGACGAATTAGGGCGGGCGCTGATCTGCCGGAACAGGTCGAGCACCTGCGCCTGCACCGTCACGTCGAGCGCGGTTGTCGGCTCGTCGGCGACGATCAATGACGGCGCGTTGGCAATGGCCATGGCGATTACGACGCGCTGCCGCTGCCCGCCGGAGAGCTCGTGCGGATAGCGCAGGCAGATGCCTTCGGGATCGGGCATCTGCACCTGGCGCAGCAGTACGAGCACGCGCTCGGCCACGTCGGCAAGGGCGAGCGTGGGATGGTGAGCACGCACGGCTTCGGCGACCTGCCCGCCGATGGTCATGATCGGGTTGAGGGCGGTCGCGGGATTCTGGAACACCATTCCGACCTCGCCGCCGCGCATGGCGCGCAGCTCGTGCTCCGGCATACCGGTCAGCTCCCGCCGATGCAGCCAGGCGCCGCCAGCCGATACTGCGATGTTCTGCTGGCGATTGAGCCCGAGCGCGGTGTACATGGTCACGCTCTCTTGCCCGACCCCGATTCACCGACGACGCCAAGGGTTTGTCCCACCGGCACCTCAAGCGTCACGCCGTTGAGCACGCGCACCGGAGCGTCGTCGCTGCCGAACGCGGCCTGCAGGTCGTCGATGCGCAACACCGATCCGCTCTCGCCCGCCGGCAGGTCGGGCCGCCGCGGCGCAATCCGCAGCCGGCTCGAACTTTTGGCATCCTGGCGCAGCCCGTCGGCGATGAAGTTGATGCCGATGACGGCAAGGGAAACGGCGATACCGGGGAACACCGCGTAGTAGGTCGCGGTGAGGAGGAAACGCCGGCTGTCGGCCAGCAGCCCGCCCCACGATGGCGCCGGCGGCGCCGCGCCCATGCCGAGGAAGCTGAGGCCCGACTCGATCAACACGGCGACGGCCAGCGCCACGGCGAACTGCACCACCAGCGGCTCGAGCGTATTGGGCAGGACATGCCGGAAGATCAGGCGCGAGCGGCTGGCGCCGATGCTGCGCAACGCCTCGACATAGGGCAGCACCCTCTCCTGCAGCGCGCCCGACCGGGCCACGCGTACGAAGGACGGCCAGCTGCCGATGATGATGGCAAGCGTTACGGCGACCGGACCACCGCCGAGTGCGGCGGCGAGGCCGATGCCGATGAGAATGGCGGGCATGGCGAAGATCGCGTCGGCGACGCGGCTGACGACGGTATCGACCACACCGCCCTGCAGTCCCGCGAGCAGGCCGAGCGGTGCGCCGAGGAGCGCTGCGAGGGATACGCCGATGAAGGCCGCGGCAAAGCTCGAGCGGCCGCCATAGATGATGCGCGACAGCAGGTCCCGCCCGATCTCGTCGGTCCCCAGCGGGAACGACCAGGACGGTCCCTTCAGCTCGAAGCCGCGGAACGATTGCAGCGGACCATGGATCGGCAGCCAGTCGGCGAAGATCGCGGCCAGCACCATTGCCGCGACGATAAGGACGCCGACGTGGAACTTGACCGGCCGCGTCGCGAGGTAGCGTCTGACCCGGGCCCAGATGCGGGGGACGGCCACTGGGCGCGTACCCTCGTGTGCGTGGGGAAGAACGGCGGTCACGAGATGAGCCTCACGCGCGGATCGAGCAACCCATAGCAGAGGTCGACCACGAGGTTCACGACGGCGAACCAGACCATCAGGACCAGCAGCCCGCCCTGCAGCACCGGATAATCGCGGCTACGAACGGCATCGACCACGGCGCGGCCGAGCCCGGGAAGATTGAACACCACTTCGACGACCACGGCGCCGCCGAGCAGCACGCCGATCTGAATGCCTAGCACTGTGACGACCGGCAGCAGCGAGTTGCGCAGCACGTGGGAGAACATGATCCGGCGTTCCGATACGCCCTTGGCGCGCGCGGTCGTCACGTAGTCGCGGGACAGCACGTCGATGACCGAGGCGCGCACGAATCGCGCCAGTGTCCCGGCAATCGTGGTTCCGAGCGTCAGCGCCGGCAGCACCAGCGAGCGCAACGCGCCTACCGGATCCTGCTGCACAGGAACATAGCCGCCAGTAGGGAACCATTTGAGGAGGAGCCCGAACGTGATGATGAGGATGATCCCCAGCCAGAACGACGGCACGCCATAGAGCACGGAGGTGGCGGCGGAGATGACCGAGTCCACCCATCTGCCCCGGAAGTAGGCCGCGAGGGTACCGAGCAGCAGCGCCAGCAGCGCAGCCCAGGTCATGGCGAGCAGCAGCAGAATGAGACTTGGAGGCAGCGCCTGCGCGACGATGTCGACCACCGGCTGGTGCGAACGGTAGGACAGACCGAACTGGCCGCTCGCGATCTGCCGCAGCCAGGCGACGAACTGTTCGGGATAGGAGCGATCTAGCAGCAGTGCCCGCCGCAGGCTGGCCAGCGCCTCGTCGGAGGCATCCTGTCCGAGGATGGCGCGCGCGGGGTCGCCGGGCAGTGCCCGGATCATCGCAAAGATGCCCGTGGTCGCCAGCACGATCACCAGCAACGTTCGGAGCAGTCGGGCGACGATGAATTTCAACATGCGAAGGCTCGGCGACTCGGACGTGGACGGCAGTGCACGCCATTCAAGGAGCGGCGTGCACTGGCCGGCTCGTCATTTGGCTTCGATATCCACAGCCTCGACATTGTTGATGCTGTTCATCTCGATCCCGCTCACAGTCTTGGCGTGCATGATGGTGATCGGGTTCTGCGCGAACGGGATGGCGAAGGCTTCGTCCTGCATGTAGCGGTTGAGATCGCGGTAGATCGCAGTCCGCTTGGCCGGGTCGGGTTCAGTGCGGCCCGCCTGCTCGAACGCGGCGTATTTGTCGGTCACGAAGCCGGCGAAGTTGGTGTTGAGCCGGAAATTGCCCGAGGTGAAGGCAAGCGCCGGATCGGCGGCCGTGTTGCCGTAGATGGTGACGTACACGTCGAAATCGCCTTTGCCGAGCTTGTCCAACCACTCGCTGGTATCGACATTGTCGATCACCGCGTTGATCCCGATCGTCGCGAGGTCAGCCTGGTAGATCGGCGCGAAGTCGATGACCTCCTGCGACACGCCCGGCGACAGCAGCAGATGGACTTCGCTGCCGGCGGCACCGGCCTCGTCGACGAGCTTCTTGGCCGCATCGAGGTCGTACTTCCAGCTCTCGTCTTCGGGAAAATACACCGGCGACGACGGGGGCCACAGCACGTTGGTGGGCTTGCCGACACCGCCCAGCGCCACGTCGATGAAACGCTGGCGATCGAAGGCGAGGTCGAGCGCCTTGCGCACGCGCTGGTCGGCCGTCGGATGCCCTTCGCGGACATTGAGGCCCCACATCATGTTGCCGGAGTCCGGGAACGACGTCGCGGTCAGCGCCTCGTTGGCGGAGAGCCGCTTGATCTCCGCGATCGGCGGACGGATGACGGCGTCGACTTCCGACGCCTCAAGGCTCAGCAGTTCGGACGCCGTGTCCGGGAACATGCGAATTTCGTAGCGGTCGAGCTTGGGGCGCCCGCCCCAATAATGATCGTTGGCAACCATGACCACGTTCTGGCGTGACTGGAAGCTGTCGAGGCGGAACGGGCCGGTCCCAATGGTGGTCGGCTTGCCGCTGTCGTCCATCTTGAAGATCGGGTACTGCGCGAGCACGCCGAGCAGCTCGGGCGCGCGCGCCGGCAAGGTGATGGTCAATTCGTAGGGCCCAGTCGCTTCGATCTTCGACTTGGGCAGATAAGGCGGCACGCGCGCACCGCTGTCCGGCGTAACGGTGAAGGCCAGCGCAGCCTGCGCGGCCTTGGCGTCGAACGGTGTTCCGTCCTGGAAGGTAACGTCGTCGCGCAGCGTGAGCTTGACCACCGTGCCATCGTCCGACACGGTCCACGACTTCGCAAGGCGCGGCAGGATGCCGTCCTTGGTCACTGTGACGAGCGGATCGAAGATGTTGTCGACGTAGAGCTGCGTTCCAGCGGTCTGCGGATGCGGGAACATCCGGTCGATCTGGTACGTGGTCGCCATCGTGAAACTGCCGGCGGCGGCAAGCGCCGGGGCGAACGTACAAAGCGCCATGACCAAAAGAGCGGCGGCGCCGGCGAGCCTTTTGTGCATGAGTATCTCCCCTCCGTTATGCATCTTAAGACCATCGATCTGCCGGCGATAATGCGACCGGCACCCGCAGCACCGCAACGGCGCGGCGTTCCACTGGATGGCACAATTGCAGGGAAGTGTGCGCGGCGTCCGGACCTAGGGCGCGCCCGGATCGCCAACGGGCGAGACGTTGAGGGCTACCGCGATGATCGCCGCCGAGCGCTGCAGCAGGGGAATCACCTGCTCGAGCGGGAGCTTGCGCACCGCGCTGATGCTGATGGCGGCAATCGGCAGTGTCGGGCCCGACAGGATCGGCACACCGACGCACATCGTGCCGTCCTCGTTCTCCTCCTCATCGAGGGCGTAGCCGCGTTTGGCAGCAAGGTTCAGTTCACGTTCCAGGGCGGCCCGGCTGGTGATAGTGCGGAATGTTCGCACCGGCAATGGCATGTCCAGCAGCGCCGACCGCTTGCTTTCGGGTAGATGCGCCAGCAGCGCCTTGCCCAATGCGGTCGAATGCAGCGCATCGCGGCTACCGATCCGCGCCTTCATCTCGGGCGCGCGCCGGCGCTCGAGAATGTCGAGATAAACGACCCGGTCGCCATCCAGTACGCCCAGATTGGTGGTCTGGCGAAACCTGCCGAACAGCTCCTCCATCTCCGGTCGGGCCGCTCCGCGCAGCCGGTTGAAAAACTCCGACCGTCGCGCCAGCGACGAAAACTGCGGACCGACGCGATAGCGGTCGTGCACCTCGTCGCGTTCGATGTACCCCGCATCCGCCAGCGAACGCAGGTAGCGAAACACGGTCGACTTGGGCAGGTCGACGTCCCGGACGATCTCGGACAGGGACGCATCATACCCTTTCTCGACCACGCTGGTGAGCACTTCAAGCGCGCGCCTCAGGGCATCGACCTGATACATCTTGCAAGATCCCGTTCCGTTCGAATGCCGCTGTGCAACGGCCAACCATCATGTCCAGCCGGTGCGGTCGATGCAAGCGGTCGATGCGTCGAGCCTGCTCCCCGGTACGATGTTGGAACGCCGCTATACCAGTTCTTGGCGGGGCGACATCGACGCTGGCGTTGAGCGCAACTGCCCCGAGGTCAGATGGCGTAGCTCTCAAGGTCGAGGAATGGAAAATTCGTCCGCGGTGAGGAGGCGCGACGACAGTCCCTGACGATGGTGGTAGCGCAGGATCGCCAGCTTTTCCGGCCGCATCGGCGCGTCCATACCGCCACGCTCGCCGAACTCGTTCGAGACCTTGCCCAGCAGAGAGTATTCGGCGGTGATACCACCACTGATGACCCCGGTGCCTGTCACCACGCGAAGCTGGCGTGGTCCGGAAGAGGGGATGCATTGGGGGCGCATCCCCTCTTCTCTTTGACCTGCGCAGTCAATGTTCGGGCGACTTCAAGCGGCATGAAGTATCTGCCTCGAACATGCGCTTGATAGGCTACTGGCTGCCGGCCGCATCTGGAATTCGCTCCAAAATGAACGAGTATGGAAAACCGCTCGGCACCGTATCGGTGAGTCGGCGAAAAACCGGCTGACGGCCGATTTCCCCGATCGTCGCCATCATTTTTCTGCATCGGGGACGAAGGCGATCTTGCCGTCGGCACCGACCCGGTACGTCTTCACCAGACGCTCGTTCCGATAGATGGCGGGCAACTCCGGCGCGGCAATATTCTGCGCCGTCACCAGCGGCGAATCCGCCTTCGCCAGCACCGGCGCCGCGGTGGCGGCCGCGCAAAGACCGGCAATATTCGTCAGGTCGGAGCGACCTTGCGGCGACACGCCGACGGCGCACGGCATGATGGCTGCGGCGCTCGCCGGATGGTCCGGCAGCGGCACAACGAGCTTCTCCAGCGTCGGCTTGTAGAGGACGAAAAGCACATACGAAAAGCCGAGCAACAGCAAGGCCATCAGGTAGAACGATAGCGACCCGCGGCGCTTATGACGCCGCGCGCGCTGCTGTCTTCCCACCCCGCCTCCATCATTGAGGTAAATCGGATCGGCACCGGTGCTGGCGATCGCTTCGAGAATGACGGCATCAGCGCCGGCGCCACCCCGTTCGCCACGGCTGGGTGCCCGCCGTTTGCCGCGATCTACCGGCGCCACGTGCTGCGGCGCCGGTAGATGTGGAGCAGCGGGTGTCTCGACCGGCCCTGTCGGAGTGGATGGATCGGGCGGCGTCACGGCGTCCTCGGGCGATTCCCGCAATTGCGTCAGCCGATCCTCCAGCGTCGTCAGCTCCGGGCTCTCGTCGCGACCATCCGGGTTGACGGCATCGGTTATTTCCTCGACCAACCGCTCGATCAAATAGTCGGACGTGTCGTCGCTGACCCGCTTTGCGTGGCTGCTATTGGTGCTCATCGCCGGAGGCCCGTTATTCAGCGGCATCTGGAAGCGCCTCGGGCTTTGCCTTGCGCGTCGATGGCCGCGCGGTGCCCAGCGAACTCAGCACCTGGACCAGTGTGCCGTTGAGGGTCACCAGCCGCTCGGCGGTCATTTCAGCCGCCTTGCGCGTATTCTCACCGACATCGGCCGCGGCGTTTTCCATCCGGGTCGCGGCGGTCCGCTCGTGCGCGACAAGTCGCGACAGCAGGCTCTCGACATTCGAGCTGACCTGCTGCTGCGTCGCCTCAACACCGGAGTTGAGCAGGCGCGTTGCCGAGCTTTGCGCAGGACGGCCAGAGCACCATCGATCAAATCCGCGCGCGGCGTGCTGCGCCTGCCGGCGATCGTCAATGAAGACCCCTATTTCAACAAGGATCCGCGCACCGGCGAGTGGCACGGCTTTGCCATCGACATGGCCTCGGACATCGCCAAGACGCTGGGCGTCAAGCTCCAGATCGTGGAAAGTAGCTGGGCCAATTCGATCCTCGACGTGCAGTCCGGCCGGGCGGATCTCTCGCTGGCCCTGACGGCGCTGCCCGAGCGGGCGCTCGCCATCTCCTTTTCCGCCCCGACCTACTACAACAGCTTCGTCATCGTCTCACCGGACGCCGACCTCGCCACCAAAAGCTGGGGCGAGCTGAACGATCCCCAATACACCTTCGCCGTGGATCTGGGATCGTCGCAGGATCTCATCACGCAGCAATTCCTGCCCAAGGCCAATGTGCTGCGCTTCAAGACCCGCGACGAAGCGATCGTCGCCGTGTCGAGCGGCAAGGCGCAGGCATTGGTGAGCACGGCCCTCAACGGCCTCGTCATTGCCAAGAAGACCAGCGCGATCGGCAAGGTCTATGTCCCGAACCCGGTGCTCTCGTCCCCGTCGGTGGCTGGGGTCAACTATTCCACTGATGAGCAGTTCAAATCGTTCATCTCAGCCTGGGCGAACTACAACCGTGAAAGCGGCAACGATCAGACCTGGATCATGAAGAGCCTTGCGCCTTTCGGCGTGACGCTAGACGATCTTCCTCCCGGATTCGCCTTCGGCGGCTAAAGCAAATGCCGGCCGGAACCGCCGCCTGGGCGGTTCCGGCCGCAACCGCGAGGGCAGCGGCCTATGTATCATTGGGATTTCGTCGTCGTCGCACAGTCCTGGGACCTGTTCCTGTGGGGAGCATGGACCACGCTGCTCTACACGGTCGCCTCGATCGTCATCGGCATCGTCATTGGACTCGTGACCTGCTTTGCGCGGTTGGCGCCCAGCGTGATCGTGCGCGGCGTGGCGCGCGCCTATCAGGAGCTATTTCGCTGCACCCCGCTGCTCGTCCAGCTCCTGTGGTTCTACTATGCCTTCCCGCTACTGGTCGGCATCAATATGGACAACAACACCGCCGCGATCCTCACGCTGTCGCTTTATGTCGGTGCGTTCTACGCCGAGATATTCCGCGGCGGCATCCTGTCCATCGAGAAGGGCCAGTCCGAAGCCGCGGCGGCACTCGGCATGTCGCCCAGCCAGAGCATGCGCCGCATTATCCTGCCGCAGGCCACCAAGCGCATGTTGCCGGCATTCATCAACCAGTCTGTGACCCAGTTCAAGAACACCTCGCTGATCTCGGTGATTTCCGTCGCCGAGCTGGCTTACATGGCCGCCGTGGTGAACGGCCAGACCTACCGGCCGCTCGAATCCTACACGGTCGTGGCGGTGCTCTATTTCCTCCTGCTGTTTCCGCTCACCCAGATCGCCGAAATGATCGAGCGGCGGATGCGGTTGAGCGATTAGGAGATGTCGATGTCACCTGACGAAAAATCCGCGGCCCCCGCTGCTCGACGTCGTCGGCCTGCGCAAGAGCTTCGGCAGCCTGGAAGTTCTCAAGGGCATCGACCTGCGAATCGCCGAGGGCGAGGTGCTGGCGGTGAACAGGCCCTCCGGCTCCGGCAAATCCACCATGATCCGCTGTCTCAACATGCTGGAAGTGCCGACCAGCGGTACGGTCGCCTATCGCGGCCGGCGATCTGCCACAGCTTCGCCAGCAAGCGTGGCGCAATTGGCTATGGCGAACTGCGTCGCCATGTCGGAATGGTGTTTCAGCACTTCAATCTCTTCCCGCATAAATCGGTACTGCAGAACATCGTCGAGGGGCCGATCGTCGTGCTCGGGCAACCGTTCGAGGAGGCGCGCGAACGCGCCCTCGCCTTACTCGACCAGGTCGGCCTGCGCGACAAAGCCACGGCCTTCCCCAATCATTTGTCCGGCGGCCAGAAGCAGCGTGTGGCGATTGCCCGCGCGCTCGCCATGCAACCCGACGCGTTGCTGCTCGACGAGGTGACAAGCGCCCTCGATCCCGAGCTGGTGGGAGAAGTCCTCGCCGTGATCCGCGATCTCGCCTCGCATGGCATGACGATGGCGATCGTCACGCACGAAATGGCCTTCGCCGCAGACGTGGCGTCGCGTGTGGTGTTCATGGACGGCGGCGCGATCGCCGCGGATGGAACACCGCAGGACGTCCTCATGAAGCCCAGGCTGGACCGGCTCCAAAGCTTCCTCGCACGCTTCCATGGCTGATCCTCTCTTCAAGGTGCTGATCGTCGGAGCCGGCCACGTGGGACCTGCAGTCGCGGCGCTTCTCAAGGAGACGGGAGACTTCTCTGTCGTGCTGGCCGACGCCACCGAGGAAGGTATCCGGCACGCCGAAGCGCTAGGGTTCCCGGCGCGAGAATTCGATGCAGTGCGTCCGGCCGACGCGGACCAGTTGCTGCCGCAGTTCGATCTGGTCGTCGCCGCCACGCCGCAATGGGCCCTGAGCTATCTGGGCCCGATGGCCGTGAAGCATGGTGTCGCCTACATCGATCTCGCCGAGGACAGCGCCGCCCTCGCCCCGCTGGCGAGCGCCATCCGCGCGCCGACAATTCCCTGCTGTGGGTTCTCGCCCGGGTTGCAGAACGATCTTGCCAACCACTTGGTGCACCGCTTCGACCAGGCCCACGCGCTACAGGTCCGGGTTGGGGCGGTCCCGGCGCGACGAACCAACCGTCTCGGCTATGCGCTGATCTGGGATGTCGATGCGCTCGTCAACGAGCACCTCCGCCCGGTGACCTCCATCGTCGACGGCCAACTCGTCGAGCGGGAGCCCCTGTCTGATTGCGAGTTGCTGGAGATCGGCGGCATACCGCTCGAATCCTTCACTACCTCGGGCGGGTCGCGCGCGCTCTGCACCCGCTTCGCCGGCCAGCTCGAGCGGGCCGACATGAAGTCCATCCGCTATCCCGGCTACTACGAATTGATGCGCTTCCTGCTCGACGATCTGCAGTTGAGGGCCCGGCCCTATCAATTGGCGAGCCTGCTGCGCACGGCTTGCCGGAAGCGGGAAACGACGTTCTGTTCTCGGCCATTTCGGTAAGCGGCATCATCGGTGGAAAGCCAGCCGAGCTGTGGGAAACGCACCGGATCGAAAGCCTCACACTGGCCAACGGCACGACCATTGGTGCGCTGTCACGAGCGGCGGCCGCCCATGTCTGCGCCATAGCCGATCTCATCCGCCTGCACGAGCCCGAGACGGCAGGCCTCGTCGACCATATGGACATTCCCTTCGAGAAACTGGCGTCGAATCGCTTCCTCTCCGGCCTCTTCCCCGCCTCTGTAGCTGGCGCCAAACTCGCTAGCTGATCCAAACGCGCCGCGGGCGAGTTTGACGAGCCACCTTCGCGGATGATCGTCAAGGCACGACAGGAGTTGACCCGGGGTGCCCGGATCAGAGCGGGTCTATCTCGACAAGTTCAATCGCGAAGACGTGCAGCCGCGTTGGAATGACTGCACCAATTCAAACGCTTGGACTCGGTCTTAAAGCGATCACGCGCGCAATCTGACCGTTCTTAATATGTCAGGATAAATTTCGATGAGACGGCGTGCCAGTCAGAATAGAATTACGAACTTATATGTCATTGATATTTCTAGATAATTCTACCCACACCGAGAGTGCACGGCGGCGACTCGGCGTCAGAAACGCACCCTCATATTGACTTTCCAATGGTCCCGCCCGCAAGTACGCCGGTCGAAGGTTCCTCGGCGGCTTCCAGCCAAAAGAGGATCAAAAGGGAACACGGTGAGGCGTACCCATCAGGGACCGAAACCGTGGCTGCCCCCGCAACTGTGAGCGGTGAGTTCTTCCGGAGCGCACCACTGGCGAGCGATCGCCGGGAAGGTCCGG
>Ga0153956_1000076_pt1 | contig 122672 bp, 118 predicted proteins | sample TSFL040MetaG_FD_104704 | JGI IMG/M metagenome (GOLD analysis project Ga0153956, IMG submission 104704) | Attine ant fungus gardens microbial communities from Florida, USA - TSFL040 MetaG | ecosystem: Host-associated > Fungi > Mycelium > Unclassified | place: USA: Florida, Wekiwa Springs... | reverse complement strand
TGAAGTGGTGTTACCTGATGGCGTAGAGATGGTCATGCCTGGAGATAACATCAAAATGACAGTAACTTTGATTGCCCCGGTGGCAATGGAAGATGGGTTGCGATTTGCGATCCGCGAAGGTGGCCGACCGGTCGGTGCTGGTGTCGTTGCTAAAATCATAGAGTAGTAAGCCATGGCTATTGGAAGAAAGAGTCAAAGAATTCGCATTCGGTTAAAGTCTTTTGACCACCGATTGATTGATAGATCAACAAGAGAAATTGTTGAAACGGCAAAAAGAACGGGCGCACAAGTGCGTGGGCCTATTCCTTTACCTACGCGTATAGAACGTTACACCATTTGTATCTCGCCTAATGCAGATAAGGATGCGCGTGATCAGTATGAATTACGTACCCATAAGCGTGTGGTTGATATTAATCGTCCTACGGATAAGACAATTGATGCGCTAATGAAGCTTGACCTTGCGGCAGGTGTGGACGTGCAGATTAGTGTGGATGCGGAAGATTAAACAATGAATAAAAACGTAAAGTCGACAATTGGATTGGTTGGAAAAAAGTGTGGTATGACTCGTCTTTATACTGATGATGGTGCAGCTATTCCTGTCACAGTAATTGAAGTTTTACCTAATCGTGTGACTCAAGTGAAAACGCTTGAGAATGATGGTTACGCTGCTATTCAAGTAACCACAGGCACACGTAAGAGTACCCATATAACAAAGCCAGAGGCAGGGCATTTTGCAAAAGCGAATGTTGAGCCAGGTGATGGTCTTTGGGAATTTCACTTGTCAGATGATGAAGCTGGTGAAGCTGGTAGTGAAGGTGAAGGTAAGTTTAAAGTCGGTGCAGAGTTAAAAGCCGATCTTTTTGCGGCTGGACAATATGTCGATGTTAGCGGTGTAAGTAAGGGTAAAGGTTTTGCGGGTGTTATTAAAAAGCATCATTTTAGTTCTCAAGATGCTACCCATGGTAACTCTTTGTCGCATCGTGCACCAGGTTCTATCGGTCAGAGACAATCGCCCGGTAAAGTTTTCAAGGGCAAAAAAATGTGCGGTCATCTGGGTGATGAAAACAGAACCATATTGTCACAACAGGTGGTTAAGGTTGATTTAGGCCGCAATTTAGTATTAGTCAGGGGTGCTGTTCCAGGCGGAGTTAATGCCTATGTCATCATTCGCCCCGCTGTTAAGAAGAGTGCATGAGGAGAAGGTCATGGAATTAAAGTTGGCCAATTCGAAAAAGAAATTAGAGTTAGCAGATGATGTATTTGCTTGTGATTTTAATGAATCACTCATTCATCAAGTGGTGACTGCATATATGGCAGCAGGTCGTGCCGGAACCAAAGCGCAAAAGACTCGTGCTGAAGTAAGTGGTGGTGGTGCTAAACCATGGCGTCAAAAAGGTACAGGCCAAGCACGTGCAGGTACCATTCGCAGTCCTATTTGGCGTAAAGGTGGAAAGGTATTTGCTGCTAAGCCACGTTCATTTAAGCAAAAAGTAAATAAAAAAATGTATAAAGGTGCTATTCGCTCAATTTTCTCTGAGCTGATTCGCCAAGAAAGATTACTGGTCGTGGATCAATTTGAAGTTGACGCGCCAAAGACTAAAGTTCTGTTAAAAAAATTAACGGACATGAAGGTGCATGGCGAAGTTGTTATTGTTCTAGATTCAGTAGAAGAAAATATGTATTTAGCAGCGCGTAACATTCCATATGTTCAATTGAGTGATGCTGCTATTTCCGCTTCCGATCCAGTGAGTCTAATTCGAGCTGAAAAAGTCATTATCACCGAGTCGGCCATTAAAGAATTAGAGGGGTTGTTAAAGTGAACCAGGAACGATTATTAAGAATTATTTTGTCTCCACATATTTCTGAAAAAGCGACTATTGTGGGCGAAAAGAATAATGAGTATGTGTTCGAGGTTGTTGACAATGCAACTAAACCCGAAGTTAAAGATGCTGTAGAGCAGTTATTTAATGTAAAGGTGAAATCAGTGCGCATCGTAAATGTCAAACCTAAGAAGAAAATGTTCAAAGGTTTTGAAGGTAAACGTAAAAGCTGGAAAAAAGCTTACGTGGCTCTTCAGGCTGATCAGAAGTTGGATTTAGTAGGCGCACAATAAAACATTCACTAATAAGATGTATTAAGTAAATTGAGGGTAATATGGCAATTGTTAAGCTTTCACCAACATCGCCAGGTCAACGTTTCTCTATTAAAGTCGTCAATAAAGACTTACATAAAGGCGAAGCGTATGGTCCTTTGCTTGTTAAAAAGTCGAAAACCGGCGGTAGAAATCACCAAGGTAGAATCACTTGTAGACACGTTGGCGGTGGCCATAAACGAAAATATCGTTTAGTGGATTTTAAACGTGATAAAGACGGCATCGTAGCTAAAGTTGAACGTTTAGAATATGATCCTAACCGCAGTGCATTTCTTGCGCTTTTATTGTATGCGGATGGCGAAAGACGGTATATCATTGCACCTCAAGGTCTTACAGTGGGTGATGAAGTTATTTCGGGATTGGATGCGACAATTAAACCAGGTAATTGTTTGCCTTTATCCAATATACCTGTGGGTTCAACGGTTCATTGTATTGAGATGCAGCCAAAAGGTGGCGCTAAAATGGCCCGCAGTGCAGGTGCTTCTGTGCAATTAATTGCTCGTGAAGGTATTTATGCAACCTTACGTTTGCGCTCAGGTGAGATGCGTAAAGTGTTAGCAGATTGTCGCGCTGTTGTGGGTGAAGTAGGTAATGCTGAACATAACTTAAAGTGTTATGGAAAAGCAGGTGCTACTCGTCATCGTGGTATAAGACCCACTGTCCGTGGTACAGCAATGAACCCTATCGATCACCCGCATGGTGGTGGTGAAGGAAGAACAAAAGGTGGACGCCATCCAGTGAGTCCATGGGGTGTTCCAACAAAAGGTTATAAAACACGTCGCAATAAACGTACTGCTAAGTTTATCGTTCGTGGGAATAATAAACAGTCATAATTATATTTGAGTAAGAGGTGCTAGCGTGCCACGTTCAATTAAAAAAGGACCATTTGTAGATAACCACTTGCTAAAAAAAGTGGAAAAAGCTGCTACAGCTAATGATAAAAGACCCATTAAGACATGGTCCAGACGATCCATGATCATTCCTGAAATGGTGGGTTTAACAATCGCAGTACATAACGGCAGACTTCATGTGCCCGTGTATGTGACTGAAAACATGGTCGGGTATAAGTTAGGTGAATTTGCCGCGACACGTACGTTTCGCGCTCATTCTGGTGATAGAAAAGCTAAAGGCGAAGAAGGTGCTGCTGGCGGCGGTGACAAGGCAAAAGCATCTGAATAGAGGGGTTGAGAATGGAAGTTGCAGCAAAATTAAAATTTGCACGATTATCACCACAAAAATGTCGATTGGTGTGTGATCAAATTCGTGGTTTAAAAATAGATCGTGCATTAGACATTTTACGGTTTAGTAGAAAGCGTTCAGCAGCAGTCTTAAAGAAAGTGCTTGATTCTGCGATAGCGAATGCTGAACACAATAATGGTGCAGATATCGATGAGTTAAAAGTCGTTAAGGTTTTTGCTGATCAAGGTCCAACCTATAAACGCACGCAAGCCAAAGCAAAAGGCCGGGGATCTCGTATATTGAAGCCTACCTGTCATATTACAGTTGTTTTATCGGATGAGGAGTAAGCGGTAATGGGGCAAAAAGTTAATCCAGTCGGTATTCGCTTAGGTATTGTGAAAGACTGGGCATCCAGATGGTATGCATCATCAAAAGAATTTTCTGACACATTATGTGCAGATTTAAAAGTAAGAGACTTCTTACGTAAAAAACTAGCCCAAGCAGGTGTAAGTCGTATTCAAATCGATCGTCCTGCACGTAATGCTAGAGTCGTTATTCACACTGCACGTCCAGGCGTGATCATTGGTAAAAGCGGGAAAGAAGTTGAAGTATTGCGTGATGAAGTCAGCAAAATTGTAAATGTGCCGGTTCATGTCAGCATTGAAGAAGTTCGAAAGCCTGAACTTGATGCCAAATTAGTTGCTGAATCCGTGGCTCAACAATTAGAACGACGCATTATGTTTAGACGAGCTATGAAACGTGCTGTGACAACAGCGCTTCGTTCGGGTGCGTTAGGTATCAAGATTAGCGTCAGTGGTCGTTTAGGCGGTTCTGAAATTGCACGTACTGAATGGTACCGTGAAGGTCGTGTTCCACTGCAAACGTTCCGTGCTGATATTGATTATGCCTTAGCAGAGGCTTACACCACTTATGGTGTGATAGGCGTGAAAGTTTGGATTTTTAAAGGTGAAGTGTTGGGCGATAAAGCTACTGCTCAGAATGAAACAACAGAAAAAAGCCCAAAGGAGAAATAATCCATGATGCAGCCTAAACGTACAAAATATCGTAAGCAATTTAAAGGCCGCAACGAAGGTGTCGCAACCCGTGGTGCAAAAGTAAGCTTTGGTGAATATGGTCTTAAAGCGCTCGAGCATGGTCGTATTACTGCTCGTCAAATCGAAGCTGCACGTCGTGCGATGTCACGTCATGTCAAGCGTGGCGGTAAGGTTTGGATACGCGTTTTTCCAGATAAACCAATTAGTAAAAAGCCTTTAGAAGTTCGACAAGGATCTGGTAAGGGTAATGTGGAGTATTGGGTCGCATTAGTACAACCCGGTCGAGTGATGTTTGAAATTGAAGGTGTGCCAGAAGATTTAGCACGCGAAGCTTTAGGGCTTGCTGCTGCTAAGTTACCCGTAAAAACAGTATTTGTAGCGCGGACGATAATGTAATGAAAGCTAAACAATTACGTGAAAAAAGTGTTGAAGAGCTAAGAAAAGAACTATTAGCTTTGTATAAAGAGCAATTCAATCTTAGAATTCAAAAAGGCGTGGGCCAATCCCTTAAATCCAACCTTTTTAAAAAGGTGAGATTAACTATTGCTCGTATTAAAACAATCTTAAATGAAAAAGGTACGAGGGTATAATGGAGCAGAAACAGCAAACAGCAAACTCGAGTGCGCAAGCAGCCATCTCAAGTGAAAAGACAGTAGCTCGAGTCGTTGAAGGTAAAGTCATTAGCGATAAGATGAATAAAACCATTGTTGTTCAAATTGAACGCAAGGTGAAGCATCCGTTGTATGAAAAATATGTTCGACGTTTTTCTAAGATGTATGCGCATGATGAAGACAATACCTGTCGAGTTGGAGATCTTGTTTTGATTGAGCAAACCCGGCCTCTATCTAAGACTAAGCGATGGAAATTGGTGAAAATCGTCAAGCGGGAAGAACAACAGTAACCATCCTTATGTTGTCGATTTTATAGTAAAAATTGCTAAAAATAAGTCGTATTTAGCTTTTATTTTTAATTAAACATGATAATATTGGCGGGCTTAAAAATAAGCTCGAAAATAGTAAGTTGGAGTAAGGCATGATTCAGACGCAATCAATGCTCGATGTGGCTGATAACAGCGGTGCACGTCGTGTCATGTGTATAAAAGTGTTGGGTGGTACGCGGCGCCGGTATGCAGGTATTGGTGACGTAATTAAGGTTTCTGTTAAAGAAGCTATTCCACGTGGCAAGGTGAAGAAAGGTGACGTCCTTAACGCTGTTATTGTAAGAACAAAAAAGGGTGTTAGAAGGTCAGATGGTTCCATCATCCGTTTTGACGAGAATGCAGTTGTATTGCTGAATGCGCAATTGCAACCCATCGGCACGCGTGTGTTTGGTCCTATTACGCGTGAGCTTCGTGGTGAAAACTTCATGAAGATTATATCGCTGGCTCCAGAGGTGCTTTAGTTATGAGTACTCTTAAGAATGCGGAACGTATGAAAAAAGGTATTAAGAAAGGTGATGAGGTTATTGTCATCGCTGGTAAAGATAAAGGTAAAAGAGGTGTTGTCCTCTCTGTGCTCGAAAGAGGCAGCAAATTACTGATTGAAGGCATTAATGTTGCTAAAAAGCATGTGAAAGCAAATCCGAATGCCGGTGAGCGTGGCGGGATTGTTTCCAAAACAATGCCAATCGATCGTTCGAATGTCATGGTCTACGATCCTACCGCTAAAAAAGGCAGTCGGATTGGTTTTCGTGTATTAAAAGATGGTCAGCGAGTTCGGTACTTTAAAGCAAGTGACCAGCTTGTTGATATGAAAGGTTAAGGTGCGCTATGCCAAGGTTGCAAGAGCTTTACAAAAAAGAAGTTATATCTAAATTGAAAAAACAATTTGGCTACACGTCTGCAATGCAAGTACCACATATTGAAAAAATTACTATCAATATGGGTGTGGGTGAAGCTGCAGCGGATAAAAAGATCTTGATGAATGCAATTGCTGACTTAGAAAAGATCGCTGGTCAAAAATGTGTTCCTACATTAGCACGTAAGTCAATTGCAGGTTTTAAGATTCGAGAAGGTTGGCCGATTGGCTGTAAGGTAACCTTGCGCCGAGCAAAGATGTATGAATTCTTGGATCGGTTAATTACTATCGCCTTGCCTCGTGTTCGAGATTTTCGAGGCATCAGTGCGCGTTCGTTTGATGGTCAAGGTAACTACAACTTAGGTATCAAAGAGCAAATTGTTTTTCCTGAAATTGAATATGACAAGATTGATGCGATTCGAGGAATGGATATATCCATTACTACATCTGCGAAGACAACCAAAGAAGCATTTGCTCTTTTGAAAGCATTCAATTTCCCTTTTAAAGAGAAAGAAGTGAGCTAAACGATATGGCAAAGAAATCGGTACGAAATCGTAACTTAAAGCGCGTCAAGTTGGTTAATAAGTTTCGCGCAAAACGCGATAAATTACGCGAAGATATTAGTAACATTAATTTAAGTGACAAAGAGCGTTGGGAAGCTGCGCAACAGATGCAAAAATTACCGCGTGATTCAAGTCCGGCGAGACGTCGTAATCGTTGCAGACTATGCGGAAGACCGCGTGCTTATAATCGATTAACAGGCTTGTGCAGGCTGCATATGCGAATCGCTACGATTGGCGGTATGGTTCCTGGTATGCATAAGGCAAGTTGGTAACGAAAAAAAGAAATACACAGAGGTGTCAGATGTCAATGCAAGACCCAGTTGCAGATATGCTTACCTGCATTAGAAATGCTCAGATGATGGGTATTAAGGCTGTTCGTACTCCTTATTCGCGATTTAAGTCAGATATTTTGACTGTATTAAAAGAAGAGGGATTTATTGATAGTTTTGAAGTTGTCGAAGAAGGCAACAAACGAAATATTCAAGTTGCGCTTAAATACTATCAAGGACGTCCCGTCATTGAGAAGATTAAGCGGGTTAGTCGCCCTGCGCTGCGTGTATATCGCGCTCATGATAAATTGCCACTTGTGCGTGGAGGTTTGGGCATTGCTGTTGTATCAACACCGAAAGGCGTTATGGCAGATAAAACTGCCCGTGCTCAGAAAGTAGGTGGTGAAGTGCTGTGTACGGTGGAGTAAAACAATGACTACCTCAAGAATTGGAAGAAAACCCATCACTATCCCAGCAGGGGTGGATGTAAAAATTCAGGATCAAAAGATTTCTATCAAGGGACCTAAAGGTCATCTTGATATGCCGCTCCATCCATTCGTGAAAGTAAGAATGGAAAACAACCAAGTTGTTGTGCATCCAAATACAGAGAGCGAGAAAAATATCACAGGTTCAGGAACAAAGTTGTATCGATCCATCGCGGGTACCATTCGTGCAAAGATCTACAATATTGTTCATGGTGTATCGACAGGTTACGAATGTAAATTGCTGTTGGTTGGTGTTGGTTATCGTGCACAAGCTAAAGGCAAAGTGTTATCACTGAGTTTAGGTTATTCGCACCCTACTGAATATACCTTACCTGAAGGTATTACTGCAGAAACACCTTCTCAAACTGAAATCATTATTAAAGGTGTTAATAAAGAAGTGGTCGGTCAAGCTGCTGCTGAAATTAGAAGCTATCGAGGTCCAGAACCTTACAAGGGAAAGGGTATTCGGTATGCAACAGAAGTGATCGAGCTTAAAGAAACGAAGAAAAAGTAAGAGTAGGTGAATCGATGAATAAACGAGAATCAAGAACACGACGAGCAAAAAGAACTCGTTGTAAAATTCGAGAATTAGAAGCCATACGTTTGTTGGTACATAAAACACCAAGACACATGTATGCCCAAGTCACAACACCAGACGGTGCAAAGACTTTAGTGTCCGCTTCTACGTTGGATGCTGACTTACGCAAGTTATTAAAGTCAACTGGAAATGTTGAAGCAGCAAAAGCTGTGGGCCAACTTGTTGCAAAACGTGCACTTGAAGCGGGCATTCGTGCAGTGGCTTTTGATCGGTCGGGTTATTTATTTCATGGCCGGATTAAAGCCTTAGCGGATGCTGCTCGAGAAGTGGGCTTGGAGTTCTAAGATCATAACTATTAAGGTGAGTCATGAGTAATTTTGATCAAGGTTTGAAAGGCGACGGTTACACAGAAAAGCTTGTTGCTATTTCGCGTAACGCCAAAGTGGTAAAGGGCGGAAAAATATTTAGCTTTGCGGCTGTCACAGTGGTCGGTGATGGTAAAGGTAGAATTGGAATTGGCAGAGGAAAAGCTCGTGAAGTCCCTGTTGCTATTCAAAAATCCTTGGAAAATGCTCGCAAGAATATGCGTCACGTGGTGTTGAAAGGCGAGACGCTTCATCATGAAATTACCGGTAAACATGGTGCTACCCGCGTGTTTATGAAACCTGCCTCTGAAGGTACAGGTATTATTGCTGGTGGTGCAATGCGCGCTGTATTTGAAGTGCTTGGGATTAAAAACGTGTTGGCCAAGATTGGTGGTTCTACGAATCCAGTTAATGTTGTTCGTGCTACTTTACAAGCATTATCTAGCATTTCACCTCCAGAGTACGTTGCTGCTAAACGAGGTAAAAGCGTGGAAGAAATTACAGGCGAACAAGCTTAGTTTTATTCCATTCGATGTGATGGTTCGATAATACATTTTTTTTGATTATTAATTATAGAGGATATGTAAAGATGCAACTTAACACTTTACATCCAGCTCCTGGCTCCAAAAAGAAATTCAAACGCCTTGGTCGTGGTATTGGATCAGGAAAAGGTAAGACTTGTGGCCGTGGCCATAAAGGTCAAAAAGCAAGGGCAGGTGGATATCACAAAGTCGGATTCGAGGGTGGTCAAATGCCTTTGCAAAGACGTATTCCGAAATCCGGTTTTCGTTCACGTCAAGCGTTAACTCGATCTGAGATTTATACATCTGATCTAGAACGTATGGATGGTGACGTTATTGATTTAGCCACGTTAATCAATTCTGGTTTAGTTCGCTTTGACACTAAGTCCGTCAAGATTATTGTTTCTGGAAAATTAACACGGGCAGTGACTGTACGTGGAATTTTGGTTTCAGAAGGTGCACGTAAAGCCATTGAAGCTGCAAAAGGAAAGGTAGAGGCATAAGATGACAATGGGAAGGCAGGGAATTAAAAGCGGTTCGGCAGGATTTACTGATTTAAAGTATCGATTACTTTTTGTGTTGCTTGCTATTATCGTTTTTAGAGTAGGTTCATATATTCCTGTTCCTGGTTTGAATCCTTTGCGGTTGCAAGAATTATTTAACGCTCAACAGAATAATATTGTTGGCTTATTTAATATGTTTTCAGGTGGTGCTTTGATGCGATTTAGTATTTTCGCATTGGGCATCATGCCTTACATTTCAGCTTCGATTATTATTCAATTATTAACTGTTCTTTCACCTTCTTTATCGGAACTACGAAAAGAAGGTGAGACCGGTCAGCGAAAAATAAATAAATACACGCGGTATGGCACCGTGGCTTTAGCAGCTTTTCAAGCCATTGGTATTTCTAAGATGCTCGTCGCTCATCAAGTAGCGATGTACACTGGTTTTTCTTTTTACTTCACCACCACACTCACGCTTGTGACTGGCACGATGTTTTTAATGTGGTTAGGGGAGCAAGTCACTGAACGTGGCATAGGCAACGGTATTTCAATGATTATCTTTGCTGGTATTGTGGCAGGGTTACCTTCTGCGTTTGGTCGCACTCTAGAGCAAGTTCGTGAAGGTCAGTTGCAAGTGATTGTCCTTTTATTAATTTTAGCTGCCATTGTAGCGGTAGTAGCTTGTGTGGTGTATATAGAACGTGCTCAACGCCGCATTACGATTAACTATGCACGACGTATGCAGGCGGGAAAAATATATGCTGCCCAAAGCACACATTTACCTTTGAAGATTAATATGGCTGGTGTGATTCCGCCTATTTTTGCATCAAGCTTGATTTTATTTCCAGCCACGATTGCTCAGTGGTTTGGTGGTACAAAAGGTATGGAATGGTTAAGCACCTTAAGTGTTGCCTTACAGCAAGGCCAGCCATTGCATATGTTATTGTTTAGTGCTGGTATTATTTTCTTCTGTTTCTTTTACACAGCGTTAATTTTTAATCCAAAAGAAACAGCAGATAATTTAAAGAAGTCCGGTGCATTTATTCCGGGCATTCGTCCAGGTGAGCAAACTGCACGTTATATAGACACTGTGATGACCCGCTTAACTTTAGCAGGTGCAATCTATATTACATTGGTTTGTTTGTTACCTGAGTTTCTGATTTTAGCGTGGAATGTTCCCTTCTATTTTGGGGGAACGTCTTTGTTAATTATTGTAGTAGTAGTCATGGATTTTATGGCGCAAGTTCAGGCCCACATCATGTCTTATCAATATGAGTCTTTGCTAAAGAAAGCTAATTTAAGAAGTGGTGGGTTAAATAGTCGATAGGTTGGGGTGGAATATGAAAGTAGGTGCTTCTGTAAAAAAAATGTGTCGAAATTGCAAGATTATTCGCAGAAAACGAACTGTACGAATTATATGCAAAGAAAAACGTCATAAACAAAAACAAGGTTGATTTTTAGTTGATTTTGTTTCGATTGAATATTACACTCATGCACTTTTTGTATGGTTTTAAAGTAGTTAAGTTAGGAGTGAAGGAATGGCGGCCCGTATAGCAGGCGTAATAATCCCAATGCAAAAGCATATCGTAATTGGTCTTACGGCGATTTATGGCATTGGTAGACAACGAGCTCGAGAGTTGTGCAAACATGCAAACATTGAGCCCACTAAAAAAGTAAAAGATTTAACCGAAGCAGAATTAGAAGGCTTACGCGGCGAAATAAGCAAGATTCGTGTGGAAGGTGACCTACGTCGAGAAGTTTCGATGAATATCAAGCGCTTAGTTGAGCTTAATACCTATCGAGGCACACGGCATAAACGCGGTTTGCCTGCACGTGGACAACGTACAAGAACGAATGCGAGAACTCGCAAAGGTAAAAGAAAAAGTAAATAAAAGGTAGATACATACGATGGTAAAGACACCAGGTTCAGCAGATGCCTTAAACAAAAAGGCAACATCCGAAACTTCCGGCGATACAGATGACGGAAAAACGGGTGGTAAAGGCTCCTCCGGATCATCTTCTTCTTCCGCTGGTAAATCGCGTAAGAAGATTAAACGTCAAATTAGCGATGGTATAGCGCATATCTATTCCTCGTTTAATAATACGATTGTGACAATCACTGACGTACAAGGTAACACTGTTTCTTGGACAAGTGCTGCAAATTGTGGCTATCGCGGTTCGCGAAAATCCACGCCGTATGCTGCTGGTGAAGCAGCTCAAAAAGCTGGCCAAGCAGTAGTAGAAAATTATGGCATGAAGAATGTTCAGGTGAGGGTGAAAGGTCCTGGCCCAGGCAGAGAGTCTGCAATTCGAGCATTGCATGCAGCTGGATTAAAGGTGATATCAATTACCGACGTTACCCCTATACCTTTTAATGGTTGCCGCGCCCCCAAGAAGCGACGCGTGTAACAGGAGATAGAAAATGGCACGATATTTAGGTCCTCGATGTAAATTAGCACGCCGTGAAAGAATGGATCTTTCTCTTACCAGCGGTGTAAGACCACTTGATTCCAAATGCAAATTGGATACAGCCCCTGGTCAACATGGAGCAAGACGCGGTCGTGAAACGGAACATGGCCTTCAATTAAGAGAAAAACAAAAAGTCCGTCGTATATATGGTATTTTGGAACGCCAATTTAAAAATTACTTTAAGAAAGCGATGCGTCTTAAAGGATCAACGGGCGAAAACTTATTAAAGTTACTAGAACGCCGTTTAGATAATGTTGTTTATCGAATGGGTTTTGGTTCGACACGTGCTGAAGCAAGACAACTTGTTAATCACGGTGGTATATTAGTGAACGGTCAGGCAGTTAACATTCCTTCTTATTTGGTAGCAGCCGGTGATGTTATCAGTGTGCGTGAAGGTGCAAAAACTCAATTGCGTATTCAATCGGCTCTTACATTGGCTCAGGCAAGACCCTCTTGTGGCTGGTTAGAAGTTGATCCAAGTGCGTTTTCTGGTACATTTAAAAATGTTCCCGATAGAATGGATCTACCACCGGATATTAATGAGCAATTAATTGTTGAGTTGTATTCTAAATAGTCTTTTCTGGGATAGAGAGGTTGTTACATGCAAAATAATCCATTCGATTTTTTAACACCTCGTGAAATTGCTGTCGAGACGATTTCCCCGTTTCATGCGAAAATCACGCTGGAACCCCTGGAGCGCGGCTTTGGGCATACCCTAGGTAATACACTGCGTAGAATACTACTGTCTTCCATGCCAGGTGCCGCTATTGTAGACGTTAAAATAGATGGCGTATTACATGAATACGGTGCTATTCCAGGTGTTCAAGAAGATGTGGTGGAAATTTTATTGAATCTTAAAGGCGTGGCTATTCGTTTGCCAGGTCGTCAAGAAGCTACTTTACGTATCAGTAAGAAAGGTCCAGGCGTTGTAACAGCCGGTGATATTGAGGGTGATCAAGACATTGAGATCGTTAATCCGCAACATGTGATTGCACATTTGAACGAAAGCGGTTCATTAGATATGACGTTACACGTGATGTTAGGTAGAGGCTATCAACCTGCTGTTGTGCGTAATCGCAAAACTGAAGGCAAGACAACCATTGGCTTGTTGCAAATTGATGCCAGTTTCAGTCCAGTCAAACGTGTTGCTTACTCGGTTGAAAATGCACGTGTGGAACAACGTACTGATCTAGATAAATTAGTCATTGATCTAGAAACAAATGGTACTTTAGATCCTGAAGAAGCTATCCGTCGTTCTGCTACGATTCTTCAACAGCAATTGGCTGCGTTTGTTGATTTACAATCAGCACCGTTGGTACAAGAGAAGTCTTTACGGGAAGATGCGGTTAATCCGATTTTCCAACGACCTGTGGACGACTTAGAGTTGACTGTAAGGTCAGCAAACTGTTTGAAAGCAGAAAATATATTCTTTATTGGTGATTTGGTTCAACGTACAGAAGCAGATCTTCTCAAAACACCTAACTTAGGTAAGAAATCACTCACTGAAATCAAAAATGTTCTTGCTGCTCATGGTTTAGCATTGGGAACAAAAATTGATGGATGGCGTGGTCCAGCAGGTGAAGAAGGTAAGAAATAAATTTAAAGAGGCCATTTCCTTTTAGGAAGTGGTCTTTAACAGAAAGGTGAATAGTTATGCGTCATGGTAATAGTGGAAAAGCGCTTAGCCGCAACAGCAGTCATCGTAAGGCAATGTTTCAAAATATGATGGTATCCTTACTTCGACATGAAGTGATAAAGACAACCTTAACTAAAGCGAAAGAATTACGTCGTTTTATGGAGCCAATGATTACGTTAGGTAAAGAAGATACCTTACATCGTCGTCGTTTAGCTTATTCTCGTTTACGTGATCGTGAAATTGTTAATAAATTATTTACTGACATTGGCCCACATTTTAAAACGCGTCCAGGTGGTTACTTGCGAATTTTGAAATGCAATTTCCGTCAAGGCGACAATGCGCCGATGGCTATTGTTGAGTTAGTTGATCGTCAATCCGAAGACGCCGCGTAAAATACCTTCCAATCGAACAATCGAATCCCCCTTTACAAAAGGGGGATTACCTAAGCCAATCAATTAAGAATCAATTAAGTTTCTCCGCCATAGCAGACACAGAGCGCTAGACGAATTCTGCAATGATGAGATCGTTAATGCGTGGCAGGACTGATGGTTTGAGCAGCTACTGTCTGCGCGTTTTGTGAACCGCCTGAATAAGAAACAGTTTGGCTTCCTGATCCTGAGTTAGCGCAACCCATTAATAATTGGAAAAATACACTTAAAAACAATAACTTGATATATCTCTGCATGATGCATTCCTTTTTTATCAGTCAAGACACTTAAAGATACCATAAACCATCCTCTAAGCCTTTGAAAGACATAATGTTTATGAATGAGTAATAAATACCCATTGTGCTATAGTATGTTTAACTAAAGAGCGAGAATGGTTGTGCCAGAGACTAAGCAAATAAAAGAATTATTATTAGCGGTGCAAAAAGCTGAAATCGATACGATACAAAGCATTTTGCAAAGCAATCCTTCCTTGATTAATCAGAGAGGTACAGACCTTTTTCCTAATTGCACTGCACTTGACGTGGCGGTCATGTTTGGTCATTTGAAGGTAGTGCGTCTATTGATTCAAGAGGGCGCTTTTATTTCAGAGATACGAACAGAAAAAATAAATAATCATTTTTATAATGTTCAATCTCCATTACACCTTGCGCTATCCCATAAACATACAAAAGTTGCTAAATTTTTAATTGAAAAAGGGGCTTTGCTCGATGTGTGCTGTGGAGAAAATCAAGCAACTCCTATTCATTTTGCGGCTGTCGGTGGAACAGTGGATTTACTAAAACTGCTGCTTGAAAAAGATCCTAAGTTGATTAATCAACGTACTGTAAATGGTGAAACGCCATTAATAATTGCTATTTTGAGTGGAAACGAACAAACCGCAAAATATTTAATTTCTGAAGATGATATTACTGCTAAAACAAAAGCAGGTGGTGTTACTGCACTTCACCAAGCGATATATGCTAAACAATTCACTATTGCACATGAGTTGATAAAAAGAGGTGCTCCTTTAAAGGATACAGTAGAGAGTGGTTTATTACCCATTCATCTAGCGGCTACAGCCGGCGATTTAAAATCCATTCAATTAATGTTGGACAGAAATCCTGAGTTGGTTAATGCAAAGGATGATTACCAACAAACGCCATTGCTGTGGGCTGCTTCGCGTGGACATAGCGCGATTGTCGAATTTTTATTAAAAAAAGGCGCAGATATCGATACAGTGACTGTCGTGAATCCGAAAGATTTTGCTTCTTATGCGGAACATAATGGGAAAAGCGCTTTGCATTGGGCGCTTACGTTTGATAGGAAGGTGTTAAACGAATTTTCGGACGAACGAGCCATAAAACAAAAGCATTTTGCCACCGCGCGTTTGCTAATAAGGAGTGAGGCTAAGTTAGATCTTCCAGCAGGTCTTGATGATAGTTTACCTATACATCGAGCTGCTATGGAGGGTGATGTGGACTCTATTCAGTTAATGCTAAAAACAAAACCTGATTTGATTGATGCGATCGATTGTTGTGGAAGAACCCCTCTCTTTAGGGCGACCATAGCAGGTCGTAAAGATGTAGTGGCAAGTCTGTTGCAAGCCAATGCCAATCCTAATATTGAAAGCACTGAAGGTGAAACTAGCCTAGATGTTGCGATTAAATATCAAGATGAAGATATCATTAAACTGTTATTAACAAAAACGGATCTAACAGTAGGTAAAAGTCAAACCACCGCTATCTCAAAAATATTTCAGATAGGTAATGACACACTTAACAAAGCAACGGCTGGTTTATGGAAAATAGAAAACCCAGAGAATGAAAATCTTCCAGCAGGTGAAGATAAAGCGAGCTTAAATCCTCAAGGTATGAAGGAGGACAAAGCTATTTCAAATCCTTCGACAAAAGCTCACATCGAAGACCATGTTGAACAAGTTGAAACTCATTTAAATTCTCAAGTCACAGGAGATGAAACGGTTTCAGATACAATACCAAAAAAGCAAATCACTGAAGACAAAACTGCACAAGCTGAAACTTTGGATACATCGAGCTCACAGAAAGAACGTTATAAGGCCCTGTATCAGCAGCAAGCAAAAAAAGCCCCCTGGAAATTAGCAGCTTATATTGCACTCAGTGTGATAACTGTAGGCGCATTTGCTCTCTTTGTATCGTATGAAGATTTTTGGCCGAACAAAATTGAAAAAATAAAAATTCCTGTTGATTTAGATGAAAGTATTAAAGTAATCAGAAAAAAATTAAATGAGACAGAAGAAGGTAAACAACGTGATCCCCAAAAACCACGTAAAGTGTTGGTTTCGAATGATTCCAAGATGAGAATTTATTATATGGATAGGGCACAGGCAGACCGTTATCAGTTTTTTATGAAAGCTGCAGAAACCCATCGCCAAGAACCTTTAACCACTAAAGAAAAAGAAAATTTGACTAAATTAAGGAAAACGAGCAAAGGTTGCTGATTCTTTTAGAATCTTTTTTACAATCAACAGCTTAATTAACAGCCAATTTCAATGTTTAATTTGCTCAATTATTATTCATTATGATATATTATGGTCAATTTATAATGAGATATTTGGCGTGAAAATTGAAGCTTTATTAGAAGCCGTAAAAATCGGTGACCTTGAGATCATTAGTAAAATTCTGACTAAAAATCGTAATCTTATTAATGAAAGCTCCGTCCAAAAACATTATAAAGATTGTTCTACGCCATTGTTAATGGCATTCAAAGAAGGCCACGCGCTGGTTGTTCATAATCTTATAGACCAAGGTGCGTCTTTCATTCCTTTACCTAAAAATGAGCATAGAGCTTACAATGGCAAATCGGTTTTGCATTTGGCCATTGAAAAAAATTGGCGTTGGTTGGTTGAAATGCTGATTGGAAAAGGTATGGATATTCGAATAGGAGAAGGAGAAAAAAATTATCAACCTATTCATTATGCGGCTTATTGGAATCGTTTAGAGATAATAAAAATATTATTAGATCAAGATTCTGAATTGATCAATGCAACTAATACAATTGGCATGACTCCACTCATGTGTGCTATTCATCGCGGTAATGTTGCAGTGGTGCGCCATCTTCTTGAAAGAAAGCCGGACTTAACTATGCTTTCTGGAGGAATGACGGCACTGGATTTAGCGGAAAATAAGCTGCAAGAAAAAAAAGAAGAAGAATCCTATAAAGAAATTGTTACATTATTAAAAGACGCAAGCGCAAAGACAACATGTAAAATGAATGCACCCGGTAATGAGGATTTAAGCATGCAGCAGAGATCATACAATCAAATAAAAGAAGCAATAGAAAAAAATAATCTATCCGTGGTGAAAAGTAGCATTGAAACTAATTCTGATGTCATTAATTTCCAACCAGAAGTAACCAAAGATGGTGTTGTTAAGAATGATTTTTCCATTTTACATCTAGCTATCCAACATAAACGTAAGGATATTGTAGAGTGGCTAATAAGTCATGGCGCCAGTATCCATGCAGTTGCACATGGCACTATTCCTATTATTCATCACGCTACTTGTGATCTTGAGATATTCAAAATAATAGTTGCTCAGGTCAATGAAGGAACAGAGCGGCAGGTTTTACTCAATACACTTAATGCTGGGTGCATGACACCGTTAATGTCGGCTGTTCTAAACAATAATGAAGCTGTTGTCGAGTATCTTATCCAACAGAAGGTAGACTTAAATTGCTACTCTAATGATCACTATACGGCACTGCACTATGCATTATGGACGAAACGAAGTTCTGAGTCAGTTGCGCTTAAGTTAATTGAAGCAGGCGCAGACATTACGCTGCGTGGAAAAAATGGCGTATATGCTATACATTGTGCAGCGATGACGGTAGTTCGTGATGAAGAAGAAGTTCAGGAATGTTATCTAGAAGCATTTAAAAAATTAGTAGAAAAAAATCCTCGACAGTTACATTGGAAAGATAACGATGGTAACACGCCATTAGCATGGGCTATCAGTAACAAGAATACTAAAGTGGTTGCTTATATTTATGAAACTTTATATGCCGAGCAAGAGAAGTATCGCCCTTGGAAAATGGCTTTTTTTGTTGGGTTAAGTGTGGTGACCGGTGGTCTATTTGCTCTCGCTGCAGTTTATTTTGATCTTTGGCAGAGAGACCTTGAAAGGGTTAAAGTGCCGTCGGATGTTAATAACAGCATTAAAGCATTAAGAAAAACATTACATAATCCCACGTTTGTAAAGACAAAAAATCCAAATAAACCGAAAAAGGTCATTGTGCCCAATGAGATATCTGATGAATTGACCATTTACATGGGTAAAGCGCAAGCAACCCGTTATGCATTTTTCCGTAAAGCGGTTAGGGAAGAAAGAAAAAATCAACTTAGCCTGGCAGAAGAGTATTATTTGTCTCGATTAAGAAAGAAAAGTATTGCATAGGCATAGACCTAGTGAAAAAGAGAAGGATTATTTGGCTAAGTTAAGGAAAGCACGTAAAAATTAATCCTCTTATTTTTAAAAATCCTTATAAATTAAATAGTTAATAGAGAGGAGCCAAGTATCCCAATATTGATTAATTATTGTACATTATGATAGACTATGGTTGTTTTTTTATAGGAAAGGTATTGAGAGGGGTTGTTGCATAATTCTTAAAGGACCCGCTAGGTAACAATGATAATTATGCAACAACACCAGGTTGAAAATAGAGATGTTCTAGAAGAAAAAATCGCTTTAAATGCACCAGATAGATAACACGATGAATTCATAATATTAGAGGTAGATAGGATGATAGGTAGATTTGACGAAGTTTATGACCAGGTTAAAGCTGTGATCAGCAAAGATGTGATCAGCGAGAATGAATGGGCGACCATAATGAGGACCATTAATGAAAATAATGGTCTCATCAATTATCAACCTGAGCGTAAAGATCAGGCAGGAAATGTCTACCCCGATCAACCTATTTTGCATTTAGCACTGCGCACTTGGAATATGGAGATGGTGAAATGGTTACTTGAACAGGGTGCTTCCGTTTATGCAAAAGACAAAAATGGGAACAATGCTATCCATACTGCAACCCATAGTCCTAAATTATTAAAATTGCTATTGGAATATGTTCCTGAAAATGATCGACAGTCATTACTCAACTCTAAAAATAATCACTTACTAACACCACTTATGTTAGGGATTAACAATATCGATGTGGTGGATTATTTGATTGAGCAAAAGGTGGATTTAAATGTTCGATCTAAATCTAACGAGGGATGTTTTACTGCCCTCCATTATGCTTTGTGGTTTACAGAGTCTTCTGAAATTGCGCTGAAGTTAATTGATGCAGGCGCTAATATTAATATCCGTGATGATAAGGGATACCATGCGATTCACTGGGCTGTCGATAGAGGGCTTGTCGATGTTTTCAAAAAGTTAATCGAAATAAATCCTAAATTAATAAATGTAAAAGATAATGCAGGTAATACTCCATTAACCATTGCTTTAAACAGTAAAAAAGGTCAGAAATTACTCCCTGATATTTATGAGGCGTCATACTCTGCGCAAGAACAATCTCTTCTTTGGAGAAAGCGACTTTATAATGTATTAAACATTTGCACGTTTGGGTTGTTTTCTATTGCTGTCGGTTATTTTGATTTTTGGCAAGATAAGATTAAAAAAGTGGAAGCCGTACCTCAAATGGATACTGATATTAAAGCGATTAAAAAAAGATTGCGTGATGTTAATTTTGTAAAAGAAGAACACGAAGGTGTAAAACCTAAAAAAATACGATTGCCTACTGAACAATCGCAGCCAGAAAAGGTAGCTTTCTATATGGATCGATACCAAGACAAACGTCACCAGTTTTTCAAAACTGCTGTGGAAACAGGCCGAACAGAACCGCTTACTCCGGAAGAAGAAAAGATGTTGTCTGATTTAAGAAAACAAAGTATTGCATGGGGACGCAAACAAGCTCGCTAAAGGACTCTAAAACAGGTTGCAGCTCCAGGGGTATTAAAATATAATTGCCCCCTCATTTTGGAGTCTTAGATCATGTATGCAGTTATTTTTAGCGGCGGTAAGCAATACCGTGTGCAAGAAGGCGATGTATTAAAACTTGAGACCCTGCCTGAAGAGATAGGTGCAGAGGTTAAGTTTGATAAAATTTTAGCCATTGGTGAGGGTGATAACCTCAAGGTTGGCCGTCCTTATGTGGACGGTTGTAGCGTAGCAGGTAAGGTGCTGTCACAAGGCCGGCATAAGAAGATTCAGATCGTGAAATTTCGCCGTCGTAAGCACCATATGAAGACTCAAGGTCATAGACAAAACTATACCGAAGTCGAAATTACGCAAATTAAGGCCTAAGACGGGGGACACAAACAATGGCACATAAAAAAGCAGGCGGTAGTACTCGAAACGGCCGAGATTCAAAACCAAAGTACCTAGGTATTAAACGGTACGGTGGTCAGATTGTTAAAGCGGGTGAAATTATCGTTAGACAACGAGGCACGAAGTTTCATCCAGGTAAGTACGTGGGTATAGGCAAAGATCACACGTTGTACGCTTTAAAAGCAGGTCGCGTCATGTTTGGTGTGAAAGGCGCATTGCGTAAAAGTTGTGTGAGCGTGCTACCCCTTGAAACGACAGGCGAACAAGCCTAGTTTTCATTTACTAAATTAAAAAAGCCTCGCTATTGCGAGGTTTTTTTTTGGATAAATTTTTGGATTTTTATGAAATTTGTTGATGAAGCAGTGATTTATGTAGAAGCAGGTAAAGGTGGCAATGGTGCCTGCAGTTTTCTTCGTTTGAAATTTATGCCGAATGGCGGTCCCGATGGGGGTAATGGTGGTGATGGTGGTAGTGTTTATTTAGTGGCGGATGAGAGTTTAAACACATTGATTGATTACCGTTTTATACATACTTACCGCGCCCAACACGGTGAAAAAGGTCATGGTAGCGATTGTACAGGGCGAAGTGGAGAAGACCTCTTATTGCGCGTACCCGTAGGTACGGTGGTATATGACAATGACACAGATGAACTCATTGCCGATTTAGCTGCCGATGGGCAGCAAGTTTGTGTGGCAAAAGGAGGCCGTCATGGGATTGGGAATGCACATTTTAAAAGCAGCGTTAACCGATCGCCGCGTCGTACTATTCCTGGGCAAGAAGGTGAGAAGCGCAATTTGCGATTGGAATTAAAGGTATTGGCAGACGTGGGTTTAGTAGGAATGCCCAATGCTGGCAAGTCGACACTGATTAGTGCGATGTCGGCTGCACGTCCTAAGATAGCGGATTATCCTTTTACAACGCTTTATCCCTATCTAGGCGTGGTGAGCGTTTCTCGTTATCAAAGTTTTGTCATTGCTGATTTGCCAGGTTTAATCGAAGGGGCAGCAGAAGGTGCGGGATTAGGGATTCGATTTTTAAAACACGTATCACGTACCGTATTGTTGTTTCATGTTCTAGACGTGTTGCCGACGGACGGTAGTGATCCTGTCGAAAACTTTACTGCGATCACTAAAGAATTAGAAAAATATGATGAGAATTTATTGGCAAAAGAACGTTGGCTTATTTTAAATAAAGTGGATTTATTACCGCCGGATGAAGTAGATAAAACATGTCATGACATTGTTTCGCGGTTGCAATGGAAAGGAAAAATATTTGTGGTTTCAGGATTAGCAAAACAAGGGTTGGATGATTTAGCAAAACAAGCGATGCAATACTTAAATGATCGCAAAGAAGAAAGCGAAGAATAGTATTGAAATAGATAGTGAAAATTCACTAAACGAGGTGTGTGATGCAAAGAAACGTCGGATTTATTTATGATATTGGTGTGAGTCAACATCCATTAGACCCTACTAAAATATTCATTCAACCGCGTGTGTCGGGTGTTAAAGCAAAAGAATCACAAGACAAGATGACTGTATTGCGGAAACAATTCGTTTTTGTGATTGATAAAAGTGGAAGTATGGATGGAACTCGAATCGAAACCGTCAAAAATGCGGTGATTGAGACTATTGAAAGATTTTTGGGAAATGATGATTATTTTAGTGTGATTGCCTATAACGATGATGCAGAGATTGTTATTGAAAAAGACACGAAATCCAGTCTTACCTTTCAAGCGAGTAAGGATAAAATTAATGCCATTACAGCAGGCGGTTCGACAGCCATTGAAAAAGGGCTCGCTGCCATTGGCAGGCAACTCAAATTAGAACAAAATTGCCAGGCAAGTATTATATTGCTAACCGATGGCCAAAATGAAGATAAAGACATCACTGCAAAAACCATGGTGAATGCAATAAGACGCAATCTTCCTCATGCACCGTTGCCAAATATCATTCCTGTAGGGATTGGTGCAGACTATAGTCCCAAATTACTTAAAGAGTTAGGTCAAGAAACCAATATTCATACAACAGTACACATCACAGATCCGTCGAAAGTCAGTGTGAAATTTAGCGAACTAACGGATCTCTTAGGTGAGCGAAGCAGTGAACCTGTTGAGCTTAGTATTCAATATGGAAACCAAAAAAAGTCGTGCAATTTAGGTAGTGTTTTTGTCTCTAAAACCAACAGTAAAGTGATGGAGTTTGATCGAGTTGATCAAAGAGCAGTAGCGATTACACATAAACATAACGATAAAGATACTGTTGTTTATGCCAATTTGCCGGAAGTCATACCCACGGATAAAACCATTTTAAGTTATGTCGCTAGAGAGTTGTTGGCTGAAATTAATCAGAGCGATCATTTTGTGGGCGAGATGAAAGAAGTAAAATTACAACAAGAAGTTTTACCTTTATTAGCGCCGATTGAAGACACCGACACGGCTGACGTTATCAGTGCTCGTCAGTGCATCATCGATGCCATAGCAATGATTCGTGAGGGTAACACAAATGCATTACTCGAACTCACTTCAGCAAGTACGATGTACTCTCATTACGGTACACAAACGGTGTATGGCGGTGCTACTGCAAACCTTAAAAAATACATTCCCGCGATTGATTTGAGTAAGGGCGAGTTAGAGATCAATAAGCAGATGTACAGGCTATGGCAGGAAGAAACGAACTTTGCTGATCCATTGATAGACCGTGTAATTTCGTTAGATTCAGATGTGATAAAAAGAGAAGCCATTTTAATAAATTTGAAATCAGAGTCATTGGAACAGCAGGTAGCAATGTTACCTCAGCAAATCAAAAAACCACCTACAATTTATTATGGGTTATTAGAATTAGCTAGGTCTGTGAAGTCGATTTTTAAAAGTCAGCATTTGGAAAAATTCTTGGAGGATCATAAAAACGCAGATGTGACGATAGAGATTAAGATGAAAGAAAAAAATCCCAACCCCCAGGATTATTATCCCGAGACTCAGCAATGTAATCTTAAAGGCTACTTCTTGGATACGTTTGCTACACATGGAACAGGTTTATACCGTCATGTGGCGCCTTACACAGCAGCTTTACTAGGCAAGCTCATTATTGGTAAGTCTTTTCCAAAAGGATTGGTGCGTGTGTTTCGTGCGCTTTCGGCAACTGCGCCTGCTAAAGAGAATGCTTCGAAAGTGGAGTTTGATAAAGATGCCGCAATGAAGAAGGGCCTCGCTTACACTTGGGTTATTTATAAAGTAGAAGAAGGCCTATCTAACGGCAGTTACTATTTAATCGATCCGCTGAACAAAAAAAATCAGATTTATAATTTATCGTTACCCTTTGATCGAGCGTTAGCGCGTGCTGACTATGCGAGCTTCGGTTACGAAGGCATTTTCGATAAATTCTTGCGGGATAGAAAATTATTAAGTAACGATGAATTCGCAGGCATTAGTGAGAGCTTGTTAGATCTGATTACAGATGAACACGAAGATTCATTTAAACAGAAAGGGTTATGGTGTCCTATTTTACTAGGCGTACCTAAATTTCCCGTAAGAATTAAAGGACAAGATCCCAATCACATATTTGATCGAGATTCATTTGTGAAGTGTTTAGCTGCCAATTCTCGTAATCAATGTAATCCGTTAACTCGACAACCGTGCACAGAAAAAGATTTGATTCCTGCCATTGGTGTACGTGATGAAATTGTTCGCATGATTGCAAAATCAGTGAATATGAGCACGACGGAAGGAAGGCCTGTGAAGGCGGTGGGTCGTTTTCAAAAGAAACTTGGGGCAGTTGCAGAACGCATTAGAGAAAACTCTATCAATGGAAAAATAGAAAATGGAAAAGCTGAAATTAAACCCAATGAAATAGAAAATGGAAAAGTTCAGATTGTTGGTATTACTACTAAGGAAGAGAAAAAATCTGAAATTGAACCTCCAAAGCAACAAGAAGTCATCGCACCCATAATGCCTGTGCCTTCGGTGACACAACCTACTATTCGACAGGGGCAATCGTTAAGCATTCCGTCACAGCCCGTGCCTGCAGGCTCGAATCATGAGGTACCTCGATCACCTTTGTTAAGAACGTTCGATACAAGGCTTCTTAGGAAAGTCATTAAAGAAATGGAGAATTACGGTATTTATCTAAACGATAAAGAGCATGCGTTCGTTGAAGCAGAGGGTGTTGCGCGCGTCGTGAAAAAACTTAACAAGGCTATTACCGAGAAATTGGAAGGCAAGCCATTTACGGATGCTCGCCAGATAGCAGCTGTTCAGAAAGATCTAGAAGATATAGCCAAGAGTGAATATGAACCGATGGGCCACTACCGTGTGAATTGGAACACACTTTTGATTAACTTCGGATTAGCGTTCTTAACAGGTGGGTTCGCGATAGTAGGTAAGTTGTTATATTCCTATCATTACAATGAAAGAACCCAGAATGGCCAACTTTTGTTTTTTAATCAGAAAAAACAAACCACACGTCAAACGCATGTGGATAATGTGGTTTACGAGATTAATCAATTAGCGGTGAATCGATAGCAATAAAAAACCCTGTATTTTTTTAAGATACAGGGTTTTAATTTTTAACTTTTAAAAACTAAGCGCTGGCTTTTTTCTCAGCACTCATGGTTTTGATGTGAAGCGTTAAACGACTTTTGTGACGCGCTGCTTTATTTTTATGGATAATGCCTTTATTAACCATGCGGTCAATCACTGGAGTTGCTTCTTGCATTGCTGCTAAAGCAGCTTTTTGATCACCAGTAGCGATGGTCGCTGCTACTTTTTTGATATAGGTACGCAGCATGGAGCGCAGGCTAGCATTATGTTGGCGGTGTTTCTCAGCCTGGCGGACACGTTTTTTTGCTTGCTTTGTATTAGCCAAGGGGGACTCTCCAAAATCTGTTTATTGTCTAGGGTTTATTCAAAATAGGGCGTAATATTGCCCGGTTTTAGAAGTATTGTCAATTTTATCGGGCATGATTGGCAGCTTTTTAAGCCTTACGTTAGAATGGCAAAAAAATGGGATGAGCAACGAATGAGCAAAAGTCTAGTAAAGTCTACCTCGGTGGTGATGGCAATGACCCTGATTTCCAGGGTATTTGGTTTTCTCCGCGACATGATCACAGCCAATGTGTTTGGTGCGGGTGCGGCATATGATGCTTTTGCAGTGGCCTTTAAAATACCCAATTTTATGCGTCGTTTGTTTGCGGAAGGCTCTTTTTCACAAGCGTTTGTCCCCGTTTTGGCGGAGTATCAAACGCAGAAATCGCAAGAGGAATTGCGACGATTCGTTAATGCCATGGCTGGCAGTTTGGGTATTGTATTATTGCTTGTTACGCTGACAGGTATTTTTTGTGCGCCTCTGATTGTACATTTATTTGCGCCTGGTTTTGAGACTTCAGGCCCTCGCTATGACCTCGCCGTCACTATGCTGCGCATTACGTTTCCTTATCTCATGCTAGTGTCATTGACTGCATTTTCAGGGGCAATTTTGAATTCACATAGCCGTTATTGGGTGGCTGCTTTTACACCGGTGCTTCTCAATATTGCCATGATTGCTACCACGATTTGGTTGGCGCCTCATCTCGTTAAACCCATCACTGCCTTGGCTTGGGGGGTGTTTATTGCCGGTGTTTTGCAATTGTTTTTTCAGTGGCCTTTTCTGCGGCATTTAAAGCTTTTGCCTAAACCGCGTATCAATTTTAAAGATCCTGGTGTTCGCCATGTATTGAAACTCATGGTGCCGGCCTTATTTGGTGTGTCAGTAGGACAAATTAATTTGTTGATTGATACGTTGTTTGCGTCATTGTTAATGATCGGTAGTGTGTCTTGGCTGTATTATTCAGACCGTTTAATGGAATTTCCGTTGGGCGTCTTTGGTGTTGCGATTTCAACGGTTATTTTACCGCATCTTTCGCGCCATCACGTTTCGCAATCAGCAGAATCTTTTTCATTAACGATTGATTGGGCATTGCGAGCTGTTTTGTTGATAGGAATTCCTGCCGCAGTGGTGTTGGCGATGATGTCCGGTCCTATGCTGAGCACCTTATTTCAACACGGCCATTTTGGCGGTAATGATGTCATGATGGCGCAAAAAAGTTTAACGGCATTTGCTGCAGGCATTGCACCATTTATGCTCGTTAAAATCCTTGCGGCAGGATTTTATGCGAAACAAGATTTGCGCACACCGGTACGAATTGGTGTGATTGCAATGATAGCTAATGTGATTTTAAATGCGACTCTCATTGTACCGCTTGCTCATGCAGGAATTGCATTATCCACGTCATTAGCGGCTTTAGTAAATACAAGTGTTTTGTATTATTTATTACGACGACGTGGTTTTTATCGCCCGCGTGAAGGTTGGCGTTTATTTGTCTTGCGTATTCTATTGGCAAACTTGCTATTAGCAGTGTGGTTGTGGGTGAGTGCAGGTGATGTGCAAACATGGATACAACATCCCACAGCTTGGCGCGTCGGACATCTCGCTTTCATTTTGATATCAGCTATGATGCTGTATGTTGGATTGTTGTGGTTAACCGGCGTGCGTCTGCAGCATTTATTAATGCCGCAGCAGCAGATGGCGTGAAATATGTCATTGCCAGCGCATTTCGCTCGCTCACTCTCTACGGCAAACAAAATAGCTTGCAGCAAAGCATCTGGTGATGACAAAATGTCGATTCTTGGATACTCTTGAAGCAGTTCGGCTTGATGAATAAAGAATGGAAAAGCAAGCTAAAAACAAAGCTAAAATTGATAGTCATAGTCTTGACGCATTAAGCATTCACACCTGGGTAAAAGATACCAAATTCCGATTTGCAAGCTGTTCAGAAAATGTGACTGAACTTGCTGGAGAAGACTCCCCATTCGCAATGAAAAGAAAGGATGATTATTCATTAATCTGGCAAAAAGACGCAGATTTTTTTAGAGATAAAGATATTCAAATTATTAAAGGTAATATTAAATATATAAATATTATTGAAGTAATTGATGGCTTCAATAATGGAACAATTAACAAACAAAAAATATTAATTACTAAAATTCCTCTTATAAATAGTAAAGATAAACGTATAGGCATTGTTGGCTCTCACATTATTCTCCCGCCTGAAAAAGAATCTTCTAAAAATCTTCCAACAATAAGCAATTTTGATAACCAGGGAAGATTTTGGCTGCCTAGAGGATTGGCGTCCGAATACTTAACTAGGAAAGAAGTAGATGTGCTTAGATATATTCTTTTGGGGAAAACTTCGAAACAAATTGCTAGGCTACTGGAGATTTCATATCGCACAGTTGAAGAATATACGAATAAAATAAAAAGAAAATTTCAATGTTCTTCTAAATATGAAATACATATAATCGCTACACAGTATGGGATAACACATCTTCTATGATCAAAATTGGTTTCATTGGCACAGGAAGTTTTGCTACACAGCATGCAGAAATTTTAAAATCATTAAATGTAACGATAGCTGCTTGCTATGGTACGAATCCAAGAAAAACTTTAGACTTTTCTCAACGTTTTCAATGTCGAATATACACTGATCCTGATGCTCTTATATCAAAAAATATAATTGATGTACTTTACATCGTGGTTCCTCCTTTTGCTCACAATGGACAGTTTGAACTAAAAGCTATTGAAGAAAATATTCCTTTTTTATGTGAGAAGCCCATTGGCCTTGATCTATCAACGTGTGATCATATTGCCGCACAACTTGCCAAAACTAAATTAATCACAAGTAGTGGTTATCAATTACGGTATGAACCTTTATTTGATCAAATTAAAAAAATATTAGAAAACCAAAATATATCTACCGTTCGATTAGACTATTATGCGCATACTCCAGAAGTTTATTGGTGGCGAAACGCAGACCTTTCTGGAGGAATGATGGTAGAGTCTGGAAGTCACTATGTTGATCTACTGCGTTACATTTTTGGAGAAATTAATTCTGTTTGTGCGATTAAATCAGATGGAATAGCAAATAGATTAATATCAGGTTGTAGTACATATGACTCAATGGAAGCCATTTTAAATTTTAAAACAGGTCTTATCGGCAGTATAGGAATTACGCATTTGCTTAATGCTGTTCAACCAAGAAATCACAGCCTTAATATTTATGGTAATAATTTTTGGCTAAAGGTTGATCTATATAAACTTCGTTATAAAAATGAAGCCACTTTAACTTATAAATCAGATGATACAGTGGACTGGAAACAAATTTCGAAGAAAACTGACAAGAAAGATTTAATAAGAGAGGAATCTTTAGCATTTTTATCAGCAATTCAAAATAATAATCCATCATTAATTAGAAGCAGTTATATTGATGCCTGCCACACACTAAAAGTTACATTAGCAATGAATACATCATGTCAGATCAGGAAATTTATAAGTATTAAGTAAATTTATTATACCCGTATTTTATACAGGTATAATAAATTTAAAGTCTTTTTATAATTACCCTACATAAATTCTATGAATTTAGGAAAAGGGGTATACAAATGCATGACGCTGTAAAATTATTGGATGTTACCTTGCGAGATGGCGGTTATAAAACTAATTTTCATTTTTCTGCAACATTTATACAAAATGTTTTACCGTTGTTAGATCAATCTGGGATTCCATATATTGAGGTAGGATATAGAAATGGACCATTTAAATTATTTCCAAATATAGGGCAAACAGGAATTTGTTCTGGTAAATATCTTACATTTTGCAAAAAACTGATAAAATATGCCAAGTTAACTGTGATTTTTCATCCTAAAAATATACATCTTGATGATCTGAAAGAGATGAAAGATTGTGGTGTGGATGCCATAAGAATCTGTTTACCAAAGAATCCTATTTTGGGTTTGAAGTCTCTTGAGATGGCTAAAAAATTTGGCTTCGAAACATTTGTAAATATCGTTAGAGTTTCTAATTTCAATAAAGAAAATTTAAGAAATTGGATTATTAATATTGAAAATTTAGATCCGTCAGGTATTTATTTAGCTGATTCTAATGGGAGTCTCACGCCAAATGAAATAGAAAGTTTATTTTCTTATTTATATAAAAACGTTAAATCACCTTTAGGTTTTCATGCGCATGATAATTTGTTTTTAGCGCAAACCAATGCTATTACAGCCATAAAAAATGGCGTCCAATTTATAGATTCTTCGCTTTTAGGGTTTGGTAAAGGTTCTGGAAATTTGCGTACAGAGGGAATAGTTAGTTTTCTATATGCGCAAGGCAACAAAAATTATAATTTATGCAAACTTATAGAAGCAGCACAATATGTAAGTAAAAAAAATAATAAACAAAATTTATTATCTGCACAAAATATTATTCTTGGTATGTTTAATTTATCGCAGGATGATGCAGAGAGCTTGGGATCATTCATAAATATTACTGATTATTATACTCGTGCATCATCTTATATAAGAAATTAATTTTTTTCTAGACGGATTATTTATGAAAAAAATATTAACAATCGGCCCTATATTGCCGCAATGGTCAGAAATTTATAGCTTCAATAAGCATTTGCAATTTCTATCGAAAAATTATGCAATAGATTTTATTGATCCATTAGAAGATGTTCATGACGATATTGATCCCAAGTTATTTTTTAATAACTGGATTGCAAAATTAGAAAATATATTTTTACAATATGATATTTTTTTCGGATTTTCTCTCGGCGGAATTATTTTGCAACACTGTTTCAATGTGCTTGCAATTTACAAAAAACCCATAATATTATTTTCCACACCATCTTTTTCAGATAATTTATTATGCATGCGATTTGATAAAATTTTATCTCTTATAAAAGAAAAATCTATTCATGCAGCAATTAAAACACTGAATAATTATGTTCAATATCCCCATGTAGGTGTATGCAATTTTACATTAGACAATCCCGAAAAAGCTGCTTTACGACTATCAAAGGGTTTGCAATTTGTTAAAAGTAACGATCGCCGACATATGTTATCTAAAACATCCATGCGGTATTTGCATCTAATCGGAGAGAAATCCAAACTGGTTAATATAAATAACGTAATAGCTTCGACTAATAGTAATATTTTTGTAATACCTAACTCTGGTATGAGGGTTTTACAAGATAACTTGCCTATATGTATCAAGCATATTAATAAATTTCTTAAGGATCATATATGAGAAAATTAAAAATTGGAGTTTTACCAGGTGATGGTATAGGACAAGATGTTACCTTTGCTGCTATTCCTATATTAGAAGCACTAGATGTGCCTATAGAGCTAATATTTGGGGATATAGGATGGGAATGTTGGAAGAAAGAAGGAAATCCTATCCCATCTAAAACTTGGAAATTAATTAACAAAGTCGATGCGATATTGCTTGGCGCAACAACAAGTATGCCAGAAAAAGAAGCTTTCTCTGCATTGCCTAAACATTTAGCCTCTTCTCGCTTATCGTATGTTTCACCCATTGTTCAATTAAGACAAAATCTCGATTTATATGCCAATATAAGGCCATGTTTTAATATTAAAAATGACGCTAACGATTTTAATTTTTGTATTATTCGCGAAAATACAGAAGGACTTTACGCAGGATTTGATTTTTATCCTCTTCCTAAAAATTTACATGACATGATTATTTCTAATGATCGTTGGAAACATGTGTCCACTGATACTGCAAGTTGTTCGCTAAGATTGCAATCTATTGAAGGATTAACACGTTTATTTGAATTTGCATTTACTTATGCCAATAACGAGAAATATAGTAGGGTAACCTTCGCAGATAAGCCAAATGTATTACGTAAAAGTGGTGCTTTTGCACGCGATATATTTGAAATGGTTTCTGCTAAATATAAGCATATTAAATCTGACATTCACAACATAGACGCAGTTGCATTATGGATGGTTAAGCGCCCTCAAGAATTTGGAGTGATTGTAGCAGAAAATATGTTTGGCGATATATTGTCTGACGTTGGCGCAGGCATAATGGGTGGACTTGGCCTAGCATCAAGCGCCAATATTGGAAAAAAAGGTTGTTATTTTGAACCTGTACACGGAAGCGCTCCTCGTATTAAAACAAATACAGCTAATCCTGGAGCCATGTTTCTTACTATTGGGTTACTTTTAAAGCATTTCGGTTATTATTCTGAGGCAGATAGAATAAAAAAATCTATTATGAATGTTATTAAGGACGGTGAATATCTTACTTATGATCTTGGAGGAAATTCTTCTACGCAGACAATGGCTCAAGCAATCATTGATCAAGTTCTTGAACCACAAACAAAAAAATTCGTGTCATTTATAGCTACAGGAAGCGAACTCATAAATGGCGAAGTTGAAGAAAAAAATAATTATAGCTTTTCTAAACTAATACATGAAAAAGGTGGGTATATTTTTCAGCATCTTAAAGTATCAGATAAAAAAAATGATATCTGCTCTTCTTTAAGTTATCTCTTATCTAAATCAGACGCTGTTATAATTACAGGCGGTTTAGGACCAACATCTGATGATACAACAAGGTTTGCAATTGCCGACGTAATAAAACAAGAATTACATTTTAATGAAGCTATATGGCAACTTATTGTTGAGCGTCTTAATCGATTCAATTTAGTAGCAACAGAAGCGAATCGTCAACAAGCATTATTTCCAAAAAATTCTGATATATACGTTAATGAAAATGGAACTGCATCTGGTTGTCATATTGCATGGAACAATAAACATATTTTTATGCTGCCTGGACCACCTAAGGAGTGTATTCCTTTATTTAATAATTATGTAATTAATGATTTAAATAAATTGGATTTTTTTCAAACAAACAATCGCTATATTTGGATGACATTAGGATTGTTAGAGGGTGAAATTACAAAAAAAATAGAAGAAATAACAAAACATGAATTATCAAGTGTAGCCTATCATTGGGATTATCCATATTTAGCGATAAAATTAATAACAAATAAAACCAAAAATGATATTTTAGCAAATTCGATTGAATCTTTGCTTCTGCCATATATCGTTTCAAAAAATGGAAAAAAATCATTCGAAATACTGGAGGAATTAGTACAGACACTATCAAATAAAATAACCATTATTGACGAAGTAACTTTTGGTCATTTAATGAAATCAATATCTTTAGTCAATCTCAAGTATAACGAAACCAAGCCTAAAAAAATAACAGATAAATTCGCATTGCATATATTTTATTCTGACACTATGGAGCATTGTGAAAATTTTAATGGAAGTATATCTTTAGAATGCCATGGATATCATGACAATATAAAAAAATATTCCCACACAATTTCATTTCCAAATCGCGGTAAAGAAACACTAGAGTATTTAAGAAACTATGTAGCCTGGCAAATCAGTCAATATATAAAATTTTGTAAGGAAAAATTATGGATTTAATGAAGCAATTATATCAATTTGACACACCAGAAATATCAGATGCATTGGATTCATTAAATATTGAAGGAGCTTTGCTAGGAATAAAAGCTATACAACCTAACATTAAAGTAATAGGACCAGCATTTACCATAAAGTATTTGCCATATTTAGAAAAGCCCTCTGAATTTCAGAACGCCGGTAATTATATTGATGATGTTCCTGAAAATTCTATTATATTGATAGATAATGCAGGTCGTGAAGACTGCACAATCTGGGGAAACATTTTAACAGAAGTTGCTTTAACCAGGAACATTGCTGGCACTGTTATATTTGGTGCAGTTAGAGATATACATGCAATTAAATTATCGAATTATCCAGTGTATGCTAGCGCAATTTACATGCGCTCTGGAAAAAATCGCGTTTATAAATCAGAACAACAATGCAATTTATGTATTAATGGCGTTGTAATTAAACCTCAAGATGTTGTTATGTGTGATGATAATGGCGTCATTATTATTCCGAAAGATATATTGTCCCAAGTAATTGAAAGAGCAAATAATATAAAGAAAAATGAAAAAAATATAATTATATCGATACAAAATGGCTCTAGCCTTAAAAAAGCCAGAAATATATTTAAATATAACCAACCATGGATAAGTAATGATAAGGACTTATGAATACAAATTTTTTTAATACTTGTAAATTTATTGATATCCATTATCACGCTGACCCTGATTTGTATAGACGTTGTTACAGCACAATGCAAGCAGGTAGAAAATATCAACAATTAAATGGTGCTGTTGTATTAAAAAGCCATTTAGGTTCTACAGCAATACAATCCACTATTGCTCAACAAGAAGGTCTTCCTGTATTTCCATCTATTGTGCTTAATAAAATAACTGACGGAATAAATTATAGACCCATTATTAAAGCATTATCTGAATATCAACCGGTCTATCCATCGAAAATGATAGTTCATTTTCCAACTTTAACGGGACGAAAATATATATCGAAATTAAAAAGAAAATTTTCCAATCAAAGGTTGAGTCATGAATTATGCAAGTCTGAAAATATATTCAATGCAAATAGGAAATTTAAAAATAAGGTATATGATGTTCTTAAATTATCCAAAGATTATCCTGTAATTATTTCGTCAGGACATGCCTCAAAAGACGAAATTTATTTTCTATTAGATATATGTGAGAAATTGAATATTACTAACCTTCTCTTAAATCAACCCGCTAATCCATTAACAGGTCTTACAGCAGATGAGTTATTGGAAATAACTATAAAATACCCTTTTGTTTGGGTAGAGCAAACAGCTCTTACATACCTATTAGCTTATCAATCAAAACATGATTTTTATAATTCCTTAAAAAAATTACCCAAGTTAATATATAGTTCCGATCTTGGTCAGCCAAGTCAAATAGATATTTCGCAATGGGTGAAAATATCGCATAACTGGTTTTCTGATTTTTGCATCTCAAATCAACGAAAGGAAGAAATATGCTTAACCAATCCGTCATTACTTCTCCAAATTTAGATATTAAACAAAGAAAATGGTTGTTTTTAGTAATATTAATTCTAATGAGTACATGTGGATTAATAGGATCAGATTTATATTTGCCAACTTTACCAGACATGGGAATTAAACTCTCAAAAGATCCATTTACTATGCAATTAACATTGAGTATCTATCTGTTAGGATTATCTATTGGTCAGCTGATTTTAGGACCTTTAACTGATCATTATGGACGTAAAAAATTACTAATATTAGGAATGATAATTTATTGTTTTGCTTCCTTTTCTTGCGCTTTGGTGAGCAATTATTCACAATTTTTGATATTAAGATTTATGCAAGCACTAGGAGCATGTTCCGGCTTAATTATTGGAAGAGCAATCGTAGGTGATTTATTTGATGCTAAAAAATCAGCGGAAATATTTTCTACGATTTTTCCTTTTGTTGGAATGTCTCCAGCTATATCTCCCGTTATTGGTGGCATCATTGGCTATTATTTTGGATGGCAAGCAAATTTTATATTCATTAGTCTGCTTTCACTTTTAATTGCAATTTTGATAATTCATTATTTGCCTGAAACTTTATTAACTTCCAATCGTCAACCCATTAATTTTTTAAAAGTTCTTTCAGCGTATTGTTCTTTATGTATAAACAAGAAATTTATCGCATATGTGTCTGCACCTTGTACAGCTTATATTGCCTATTTTGCCTATATGGCAGAATCGCCATTTATTTTCCATGCCAATGGATTTGATGAACGTATTATGGGTAGTTTCTATATAACATTGTCTGCTGCGTATGTGCTAGGCAATATAGCGGGAAAAAAAATAATAAACTTTATTGATTTGAATCGTGCCCTTTTTTGTGGTTATACATTTTTTAACTTAGGTGGTTTATTGTTATTGATTTCATGTCTTTTGAAATTGTCTGTTTCCTATTTGATATTTTCTATGTCAGTACTTACTTTTGGTAATGGATTTTTAATTCCCCTAGGTACAGCAGGCGTCATTAGTTCATTTTCAAAAATTAGAGGATATGCTTCAGGATTGTTGGGATTTTTACAAATTGGCTCAGCCGCCTTGTCATCATCGCTTGTTGGTTTATTAAGTTATAATGATTCAATAGTGGGGTTGGGTACCTATATTTTAATTACTACATTATTTGGTCTATTATTATTTTTACTATTTATCCCAAAAAATGAATTTTCTCGTTGATGTGACAATTAATGCGACCTAAATAACATCGCCACAAACGGCACAACTGCCTCACAAAAAGCGTTCGTCGCTTTGCGGAGTGACAAGTGATGGAATGATATGGCTCTCCGCTCTTACTCAGACGACGATGAACTGCCGCCGCGTAATGTTGGTGTAACAGCGGGTGTTTCTTCGGGAATTGTGATATTACGTGCTACATCGTTGCGTAACGAAAGCTGCATTGCTTGTAAAGCTTCGTAATTGGATTTATACGTTTTCGTTACACGCTCAAATTCAGCCGTTTTTGTTTTTAAGGCTTCGATTTCGGCTTGCATCTTGGCTTTCTTTTCCACGCTATCTGGCTCAGTTAAAATGCTGCGAATGCGTTGGTGTCTTTCTTTGATGTCCTTGTTATAAAGTGGCGTGATTTTTTCTTGAAATTCGGTGACTAAGTTACTAATCGCCGCTTGTGTATCGATACTGCGGCGTTGAAAGCCATCACGTATTGCACCTTTATCATTCGGTAAATTACTAATGGCTTGATCGATAACATCTAGGTTGGCGCTTAGCGTTTCGGTTTTGGGTAAATTGCTGTAGGTAGTGGCAGCGCTGACATCAAGGCTTAGTAATAAATTATTGGCTTGTATTTGCGCATTCTTAGTAGGGATTAAGCTTTCGTACAGAACACGTAAAATAAGCACCGTGCTGCCTTTCACATCCGGTAAGCCCCCACGTACATCTGTCATTATTCGCTCCAATAAATGAAGGTTTGTTTAATATTAGCATAACATAGAAAATGCTATTGCGGCGTTGTCTTTGTTTTCAAGTAAATAGGTGCGAAAGGGGCTGCTTGAACAAATTCGATCAATCCTTCTTTTAATAGTTCTAGCATTGCTAAAAAAGTGACCACTACGCCCAGTCGGCCTTCAGAGAGGTTGAATAATCCAGTGAATAAGCAATGTTCGTCATTTTGGACGTTGCTTAAAATTAAAGTCATTTTTTCACGTACGGATAAAGCATCTAATTGAATATGATGACGAGAGTTTAATTTGGCGCGTTTTAATACGTCAGTGAGTGCCAGTAGCAATTCTTGCAGGTTAATGTTAGGTAATGGCTTATCAACGGAAATTTCGCTGCTATCTGTTTCGACAGGGAAAACATCGCGCTCCAAACGCGGTAATTTTTCAAGATCTTCAGCCGCTTGTTTAAAGCGTTCATATTCTTGTAAGCGACGAACCAATTCAGCGCGTGGGTCTTCTTCAGCATTTTCTGGATTACTGATAGAAGGTAAAAGCATGCGCGATTTAATCTCAGCGAGAATGGCTGCCATCACGAGGTATTCGGCAGCAAGCTCGAAAGACAATTCTTGCATTAACTCAATATATTCCATGTATTGACGGGTGACTGAGGCAATGGGAATGTCCAAAATATCGATATTTTGCTTTCGAATGAGGTAGAGAAGGAAATCCAACGGCCCTTCAAATGCCTCTAAAAACACTTTCATGGCATCAGGTGGAATGTACAAGTCTTTAGGCAAATCCGTGATGGTTTGACCTTTAACCGTTGCAAAATAAACGAGGTTATTGGGTTTTTCTGCTTCAGGAGGAGTTAATTCGGTCTGGCTCATAGGAATGCGTTATCTCATCTCGAAAAGTGATATAGTACCCAATTTCATTGGTTTTGCCCATTTCACATGACGACATCGACCGATATAAAAAAAGCCGTTCTATGCTTACGAGCGGGCCAATTAGTGGCTTTCCCAACAGAAACTGTCTATGGATTAGGGGCAGATGCGGAAAATGAGGAAGCCATTCATCAAGTATTTGCCGCCAAAGAGCGGCCTTATTCACACCCATTGATTGTGCATATCGAAGCATGGAATCAGGTTACCCGCTGGGCGGCTGAAATTCCCCCCGTGGCTACGCAATTGGCTCAGGCGTTTTGGCCAGGACCCTTGACCTTGGTTTTGCAAAAAAAAGCGCATGTTTTAGCTTGTGTCACCGGGGCGCAAGAGACAGTGGCATTGCGTGCTCCTCGGCATCCTGTGGCGCAAGCATTGCTGAATGCCTTTGGGGGTGCATTGGTTGCTCCTTCTGCGAATCGGTTTACGCACGTGAGTCCTACCACCGCGCAAGCGGTTAAAGAAGAATTGGGTGACCGAGTTGCGATGATTTTAGATGGAGGCTCTTGTCAGGTAGGGCTTGAATCAACCATTGTGGATGTGAGCTCGAACCTGCCAGTGATTTTACGGCCCGGTATGATCACTCGCGAGGCAATTGCGCATGTATTGCAGCAGCCAGTGACTGTGCATCCATCTTCTATTCGCGTGCCAGGAATGCATTCTTTGCATTATGCACCAAAGACACAAACACGCTGCTTTGAGAAAGAAGCGTTGCTGCATTACATCGAGACGGCCACGTTAGAGAAGGCATCCATTGCGGTGGTTACGCATGGTTTAGAAAGATTGCCTGCTCACGTTCATGTTCAGCGAATGCCTAAAGATGCGATTCACTATGCGCAAGTGCTGTATCAAACGTTGCGTGTTTTAGATCAGGGGCAATTTGAACAAATTATTATTGAAGCAGTGCCGCTTGATTCAGGTTGGGAAGCGATTCGTGATAGGCTGAGCAAGGCATCGGCAAGGAGATAGTTAAATTGCGCGGCATTTTTTGAATGCTTATTCTGAAGTGATGTCATGCCAGCAAGCTTTTAGCTGGCAATCCATATGACGGTGGTGTCATCCCGAGCGTAGCGAGGGATCTCCTCAATAGTGGGAGATCCTTCGCGGGCTAAAGAACAGCCCACTCAGAATGACAGCAAAAGGGCATGATAATAAGAATTTGTAAATTACGTAGTGAGATATTCATATGATCACCACCCAAAAAACCGATACGAGCTTATTAATAGACGGTCCAACCGGCAAGCTCGAATTATTAATGAATGAGACTGCAGCTGATTTGCCGTGGGGAATCATTTGCCATCCTCATCCGCTTTTTGGCGGCACCATGCATAACAAAGTGGTGACCACATTAGCAAAAACCTATCAAACCATGGGTGCAAATACATTGCGCTTTAATTTTCGTGGTGTCATGCGTAGCGAAGGCCAATTTGATCAAGGTGTGGGTGAGCTTGATGATTTACTAGCGATCATTGATTGGCTAAAACCAAAAACGTTGTGGTTAGCGGGTTTTTCATTTGGTGCTTTTATTGCGACAAAAGCTGCTTCGCAGTTAGACGTAAAAAAATTAGTAACCGTGGCGCCACCCGTTGAGAATTTTCCCATGCAAGATTTACCCGCCATTCAATGCCCTTGGGTGCTGGTGCAAGGTGAATTGGATGACGTCGTTAATCCGCAAAAAGTTTTTGCCTGGGCAGAGACAAGAAACCCTAAGCCTATTATTTTGCGTTTTCCGGAAGCAGGTCATTTTTTTCATGGTGCATTGGTCGAGTTACGCACGCGCATTATTGAGGCTTTTGTTTAGGACAAGTTAATAATTCGAATTGTTAACTTGTCCTACATGCCTGGACCGGATCGTCTGGATTCTTGTGGAGGGGTTAAATCCGGTAAATCTTGTGCAGCAATTTTGGTTAATTTGTGTTGACCCTTGTAACCATAACTTGGGTTCGATTCAATCAATTTTAAGAAAGCATTAGCGGATGATTTCGATACCGCCTTTTTATTGTAATCCGATTCGTTTTTAAAATCGTAGCCTACGGCTTTGCAATAAAGTTCAACTGTATGCGCATATGCAGCGGAGTAGGCATTGGTTAATATAATGGGACTGGTGGGATCCATTTGCCTACGCGATTCGACTTGTTGGATCACAATTTTGATTAATTCATCATTGGGAACAGCTTCTTTACCATCATGATACGGTTTGTAATAGGTACTAAATGCCGTGAAAATTTGATTGGCCGTTTGATTTGGATTTTCAACACCATTGACTTTTAAAAAAGTCTGAATGTCGTCTTTGGTAATGTCACGTCCTTCTGATTTTGCGATTTTGTGCACATGTTCGTAAATTTTCTTAAATTGCTCTTCAGAAAAAATGTAATTCGCATTACCCGCTTTTAAGAGCGAATACGCTTTTGCCCACATGGCTTCGGGATTGAGAGAGGGTGGTACAGCTACCAGCTCAGTAACAACACAGCCTTTTTTATTGATACGATCAGTGATAATGGCACCATTGGCCATTTTGCCAATCCGATAATGGTTGGCATCGATACCTTCCATGAACGAGGGAGGTGGTTTAGGAGAACCTAATTCGTTCGCAGTGTTCAACATGCTGCTATTAGGAAATTTCTCTGCAATGATCGTTTGCGAGTTGGCCTTATAATCATCCTCATTGCCAGCAATGTAGTGATATTCAGCTTGAAGTGGTGCTACTAAACCTTCTCGTTCTCTTAAGTTGTAATAAGCGTCGACTGTTTTATCCCGGAATTGGTTCAGTAAATCCTCATCATGAGAATTAAGATTTTTGTATTTATCCATAATTGCAGTCTTAATTTGCCCGTGCAAATTTGCAATGGCATTAAGTGTTTTTTGTAATTGTGGTGGGGTAGTGAGGTGACTGCTCGTGCCAGATAATTCAAAAATACTGATCAATCGTTCTAAAGGTAATTTTAATGCTTCATCTTCCAATTTAAATGTTTGCGAAAGTTCTGCTTGCAGTTGTTCGAGCTCTTGCAAAATAGTATAGAAATCTTCGGTGAGATTCTCGTGTGTTTTTAAAGATACGTCGATTTCATTCGTGAATTTCTGTAATGCATCTTCAGTCATGCGACTACGTGTCGCATTCGCTTGATTGATTTCCATGCGTGTATTCATCGATAGCGATTGATTGAGTTGATTTAATGCATCACGAACAGCGCGTTGTGAAGTGGCTTTGTCATTTTCTGTTGCACGTGGTAATTCAAAGGCTTTTTTGACATTTTCAAACAAGGTTTTTACAGATGCATCAGTATCGTCAGGCAATGCTTCATGAATTCGTCTAAATTCATTTGCAGCCTGATTCAGCGCATCGCGCGGTGTTGCTTGTTTATTTAAAAGCTGTAATGCCGTATTTAAATCGTTGAGTACTTTACGCGGCAATGTGGGGGAAGGCGTATCCACCAGTCCAATTAAGTCATTTTTTAAAGCGTGCGAAGCAGCAGAAAGTTTTGTATTGTTTGCGTAGAAAAAGTAATGGATTTCGTTGATAAGTTTTTGTTTATGTGTTGCATTACTTCGGTCAGACAAATGCTGATTAACAGCATCTTTTAAATCATTCCAACTTTTAGCTAAATTAGGATCACTAGTGTTATCTATAATTTCCACGGCCATTTTACTAATGGCAGCTAGGCTGTCGACTGAGGGTGTTCGAATGGCTGCGGTAACCGCATTCACAAATTGTTCAAGTTGAGAATGAGTGATCTCTTGTTGTTTTACATGATCTAAATGTTCCTTCATTGCTAATCCAATTTGATCATAAACAATATTGGTCGTATTTTTAGGATCTAGTGGAATAGCAGGATCAAGATGATGCGCTAATTGATTGTTAAAGATGTTTAAATCAGTTAATGCATCATTATACGTTCCATTATTTGGATTTTTCAAAAAATTTAAAACACTATTTTTCATAGTGTGAAAAGATGCATGTAATGTAGCGGGTATGACATCGATAAGTTTATCAAATTGTTGCTCTATCTCATCTTGGCTAAGCGAAAAATCCCATTGGAGATTTTCGATGGTTTGCCACTGTGGTGTATTATCTATCGCTTCTACGGGTTCGTTTATCGCTGGCTCTTCTTCAGAAGAAGAGGGGGGTATGTCTTCATCTTTTGGTATGTTTTCAACATAAATGGGTTCACTAACAACGCCACCTGCCATTTCATCCGGTGCAGATGTTAAATTAGATACCCCCATTTGCTCAATCGAAGTTTCGATTTCAGCTATTTTCTCATTGAAAAATGCGAGATGTTTTTTTGTCTCTTCTTCGGTAAGGGTCTCTAATTGATTTTTATAATCTGTAATCGATTCAATAATACCTGGAATGTCTCGTTTATGATTTTCAAGAATTTGTTTCAACATCGTGTTATTCAATGAGGACTCTTGAAGAAGATCATCTAAACCTCTGTCCATCAATTGAAAGGCAGCAAGCAACCTATCATAATCCCGGTTGGTTTCTTGAAGCTCTTCAGCACTTAAGGGCATTTTGCCTCCGCACTGTATTGGTTCATAAAATCAGTATAATTGATATTCATTAAATCGAGCTTAATGCTTTTTTAAAGCTAATTTATTCATTACTAATGAAAAATTCTCACATTGATCAAATAAAGATCGGTGATATTTTAAATGAGAATGATTCTCAATTGGGTTGACTTCTTTATCTACCTTGTAGGATCATGGGAACGATTTGTCATGCTAGCGAAAGCTAGCATCCCTATGCGGTGATGTTATCCCGAGCGTAGCGAGGGATCTCCTCAATAGTGGGAGATCCCTCGCTATGCTCGGGATGACATCGCGCTAGCTCGGGATGACATCGTTATGCTTTTAAAAGGATGCCATTATGCGCTTGAGTGAGTTAAAAATAGGTCAAAAAGCACGCGTTATTACCCTGGGGCACGGTGACAAAGCTTATCGGCAAAAATTAGCCGCCATGGGTATATTGCCAGGGACGTGTTTTGTGCTTAAAAGGATTGCGCCTTTAGGTGATCCTATTGAAATAGAGGTGCGCGGTTTTTCTCTTACGCTTAGGAAAGTTGAAGCAGACAATCTGCAAATCGAAGGAATCTAGCAATGATTGATGGTTGTCAAAACCAATCGCGATGTGGCTCTGCAAAGTCCTGTGCAATTCGTCGGGTTGCTTTAGTAGGTAATCCCAATAGCGGAAAAAGTACACTCTTTAATAAATTAACCGGGGGCAATCAGCACGTGGGCAATTGGCCCGGTGTCACCGTCGAGCGCAAAAGTGGTATTGCCTTTAACCACATTGAAATAACAGACTTACCCGGTATTTATGCTTTAACAGCGAATCAAGAAGCGGCTATTGATGAATGCATTGCAACCGATTTCATTTTAAGTAGGCAAGCAGATGTTGTAGTCAACGTTGTGGATGCAAGCTGTCTTGAACGTCATCTTTATTTAACATTGCAACTGCTCGCTTGGGGTGTTCCTGTGATTGTAGTGCTTAATCGCTTGGATGCCGCACGGCAATTAAACTGCCAAGCACTTGCTTTAGCATTGCATTGTCCAGTGATTGCGCTAGATGCAAACACAGGTCATGGCATCGAGGCATTAAAAGCGGCTATTCAGCACTATCAACCTTCTCGCGGTCCTTTGCTTCCCTATCCTTTAGATGTGCAAACAGTTATTCAACAATTAAACGATCAAAACGCTGTGCGTTATTTAGAAACAGATTCAGAAACCTTAAAAAAAATATTGCCTGTAGAAAGATGCGAGCAAATTCTACAACAGCAAGCAAGTATAAGAGAAAGCATGAAAGAAGATGTCGACATCTTAATTGCTGATACACGCTATCGTTTTATTCAACATCTTCTTGAAAAATGTCGCACGGTTTCTGCCATTGCGCAAACGACATGGACAGAGCGTATTGATCAAGTCGTGTTAAATCGTTTTTTAGGAATACCTATTTTTTTAGCGGTAATGTATCTCTTATTTGGTTTTTCAATGTGTGTGGGTGGATGGCTGCAAAATTTCTTTGATACGGGCAGTCAATGGCTTTTTGTGGATTGTATATCGCAGGGGCTAAGTCAAGTGGGTGCGCCTGCGTGGTTAACAGCATTAATTGCAAATGGCGCAGGAAAAGGAGTAAACACCGTTATTACATTTATCCCTGTGTTAACGACGATGTTTTTTTTCCTTACGCTGTTAGAAGATTCAGGTTACATGGTACGAGCTGCTTTTGTGATTGATCGATGCATGCGTGCTTTAGGGTTACCTGGCAAAGCATTTGTTCCGATGATGATTGGTTTTGGGTGCAACGTGCCAGCCATCATGGCAGCGCGAACATTGGAATATAAAAGGGACCGCATTCTAACTATTCTGATGACGCCTTTCATGTCTTGTGGTGCGCGCCTAACAATTTATGCTGTTTTTACAGCGGCTTTTTTTCCTCAACAAGGATCCTATGTGGTTTTTGTGTTGTATTTGTTAGGTATAGGAATGGCCATTCTAACGGGCTTTTTATTACGTAAAACGGTTTTACAAGGCCAATCATCACCGCTCATGATGGAATTACCTGCTTATCAACGACCACGATTGAAGCCACTGTTTCGACAAACAGGACAACGTTTGCAAGGATTTGTTTGGCGTGCAGGAAAATTAATTATTCCGATTTGCATGCTGATTGGTGCATTAAATACATTAAATGTGGATGGAACTTTAAATGCCGGTGAAGGTGATGCGCATTCATTACTGTCGAGTGTGGGTCAAATGCTGACACCTATATTTGCACCGATGGGAATTCATTTAGACAATTGGCCAGCGACGGTAGGACTGGTAACAGGGGTGTTAGCTAAAGAAGTCGTTATTGGTACATTAAATACGTTGTATGCGCAAATGGCACCGGGGACAGCTACTTACACGACGCTTGCGCATGCGTTTGATGGAGGCATAGGCGCTTTCGCGTATTTATTATTTGTCCTTTTATATTTTCCTTGTGTTTCCACATTGGCCGTCATGCTGCGTGAATTAAATCGAGGCTGGGCAATTTTTTCTGCGACATGGATGATGGCGCTTGCTTACGGCACCGCTGTTCTTTTTTATCAAACAGCAACTTGGTTGCGACACCCGCTTTCTTCTTCCTTGTGGATTTTATCCATTGTGGGTTTGTTTAGTTTTATTATCATGGTCTTGCGTTTTATAGCCAATCGAGATGAGACGATACGCCTTCGACCAGCAGAGGAATCATCATGAGCTTACTTGCTATTAAACAGCACATGAAGGTAGTGAAAGTGGCCACATTGGCAAGTCTCTGTCTTTTATTTAAAGCAGATGCAGAAACCATTCGCTGTTTACTATCACATTGGATAAAAAAGGGAAATATCAAACGTTGCCTTAAAACACCCGCTTGCGGAAGCACCTGTTTTAAATGCCCAATAGGCATTACCGAAATTTACGAATGGTCAGAATCTGCTGCTATACTTATGAATAAGTAGGGTTTGCTGGCAATTCGAAGCTAACTTTTTATTTTTATTCAAGACAGAGCCATGAATAAAAATAAAAAGTTAGCTTCGAATTGCCAGCAAACCTCAGTTCAATACGATAGTGAGGATGACGTATGGCAGCACCTGTGGTAATGCAATCAATACCCGCTCAAATTACCAATGAACAAGCCGCTTATGGTCCTTTTGACCTAAAAGGATTTATTCGCGCTGATGCTCCTTTAAATTTCAAAGCAGAACTTATCAGTGGTGAGGCATTGCCTAAGGGTCTGATTTGCACTGAAGACGGTTTGCTGACGGGCATTCCTGCAAAGGGCACACAAGGTGCTTATGAAATAAAAATAACGGCACAAAATAATGAAGGTGCCGTGGAAATAGATTTAGCTTTCACGATCAAACCTAATTTTGCGACAGCAAATAATAATGAATACATTGATCAACTAAAAGCGCAAGTGTGGCGTGCCCTAGAAGACAAGCTACCTGTTCCTGATTTAGGAAATCTTACCAATGCGCCCGTGACATTGGCCGATGTGTATCACCTATTGGAATGCTGGGCTACCTTAACGATTTGGGATGCGTTAAACCTCGAACCGCTTGGTGAAGCCAAGTTGCTCACTTTAGAAGGCGCAAGCCCGCATTATAACGTCTATGATCGAGGTAGTGCGCTGGTGGCTAGTCCCAAAGATTTATTTTCTCATGCACGTACTTTAGAAGATGCATTGCAAACGGCACGTGCCATGGCGCGTGAAGTTTACAAACGAGGATGGGTGCTTGAATTTGCTGGTTTTGAAAAAATGGAAAGTGCGGCTTGGATTGAGTTGCAACATTTAGAAAATCTGTATGGGAAGAAAGTGGAAATTTTACATTACAATCCGTCCTTCCAAGATTTACGAATTTATTCTGAAGAAAGTAAAGAAAAAGCCATTCGGAGAGCTGAACAACAACCTTAACACGGGATTAGTTTGAGTTAGAACGAGGTAACGTTACTATGCAAGCACGACCTGATGAAAAAGAAGAAAAAAAAGAAACACCACAACCCGAGACACCCGCGCAAATAGAAGCGGCTGAAAAAAAGAAAGCACTGCAAAAGTCAGCGCGTCGTTATTATTTAAAACACGACAATTCAGGCAGGATTTCCAAGAAACCTAAAATCACTCGCACAAGTGGTGCACCGGATGCGGATGAAGAAGCAGAAAGAAAACGCATTGAACAAGAGCAAAGCAATGCATTAGGTACATTAAGCGCGGTGAGTAGTGAAGCATTACTTCCCGAATGGTTAAGTGAAGGGACTTATGACATTGAATATGAGGATGAATACAGTTTAGGTGCACAGTTTGCCAATTTTTTTAAAGCCCCTGCCCCCAAAAAAATACTGACAATTAGAGTGGATAAAGAGGGTGGAATTACGCTAAACCGCTATCCTGAATCAATCGCCGAATTAAAGAATTTTTATACGCAAACCATGCGCCTTTATAAAAAAAATCTGGGTGTTGTCCGATTGAAATTTGATTATTCAGCGTTTAAAGACAACCCGAATGCGATTAGTTTAAAAACCTTAGAAAGTTTCAATGACGCATTAAAAATTGCAGAAAAGGAAGGTGTAGTCTTAGTGCCTGGTCCTGTATTGAATGCAAAATTACATTCTCTAAATAAAAATAACCGTCGTGAGAGAAAGCTGTTTGATGAAATTACTGCTCGTGTAGCAAGATTAGAGCAAATGCAAAGTGGGAATGTTGAATTAAATAAAGAGAAAGCACAAACAGCCAGCGCATTTAACCTCAATAAAATGCGAGAAAATTTAAAATTACTCGATGAAGCTGGTAAAGCAGCTGCAGCAGCGACAACGGCACAAGAATTAAAAACGGCCGTGCAAACATTAAAAGAAGCGCAAGAAAAAGTTTCAGGGACATTGTCCAGCATCGAATCGGATATGAAAACTTATCCGGTGGATGCAAAAATTTCGCAAAGCTATCAACGTGCAGCAACGGAAGCAAAACAAGGTTTAGATGCAGCAGCTAAAACGCTTGAAACAGCAAAAACACGCATTGCGGAATCTCCTGACGATAAAAAAGAAAGCGATGCATTACTTGATAATGTAAAGAATGCTCGCGATAAAAGTACGCAATCTATTCTTTCGCATGCTGAAAACGAATTGAAAAACCCTGAGGCGCGAAAAACAATTAAAATAAATGATCTGCAAGAAAAAATTGCAGCTGTGGAAAAAGCGAATAAGGAATATCAAGATATTTTTAAAAATCCAGATCGGACTTTAACGTATAGTGAGGGAATTGAACTTCGAAATAATCAGCATGACAAAACCACTGCTTTAACAAATGCTATGAATGAGGCTGCGCTTGCCGTGCAAAGTATTCACGCTGAAATCAATAAACCAGATACAACACCTGAGCAATTAAAGGCTTACCGTGATGCACTGGCGTTAGCTGAAAAAATAAGAGTGAATAATACGCCATCATCTGATGTAGAGTTTTTTGATTCGGCATCAAAAGACCTGCAAACTTCAATTAATCTGTTAACTGCAAGGTTATCGGGTTCAAATGTTGGCATCGCTGAAAAAATAACGCCACCTGTAGAAAGAGAAAGAGCAAGATGGGAAGCATCCAAAGAGGTGATAAAAGAACTCAATGGTAAAGAAAAATTGGAAGAGCTTGTCGGTAACTCAACGGACATTGAGGATGATATTGCCAAATTCACCAAGCAAGCAGAGGCAATAGAAAAAGAGATCAATGCAGTACCGCCCGCAGGCGTGGATGCGGCACCCGAACCTGAAAAAGAAGAGGCTAAATTTGAAAAACTAAAGGGTGAGGCTGGAAGCATTGAACAACAACATGAGTTATTAGCCACCAAGACAAAAGAATTATCACGAGTGATCGACGTTGAACTTCAAAACAAGAGTAACTCTCCTGAAGTGATTGCAGCGCTAAAAGCTGAACAAACAAGAATAGCGGAATGGAATAAAAAAATTCAAGCCATGCAAGAGCAGTCCAAAGTGCTTGCGGATAAAATTGCTGAAAAACAGCAAGCCGCCGCAGAACAAGCTGGAAAAGGTATGCGTCACCGTCCTTCTTAAATCTTAAACTTTCACAATTAAATATTGCACCTGCACAAACCCTTCAGATAAAATCACGCCTCTTAAATGAAAGTGGTGGTTGTGGTGCGCAAACCGTTTATTGCAGGCAATTGGAAAATGCATGGCTCACTTGTTCAAGTGAAGCACTTAATCACAGACATTAAATCTCACCTCGCTTTTTTTACCACTATCGATGTGGCCGTTTTGCCAGCTTCTATCTATCTTTCATTGGTGCATGAGCTCATTGCAAATACTTCATTGCTATTGGGTGCGCAAAATTTATACCTTGGTAAAGACGGTGCCTTTACGGGTGAGGTATCCGGGCCCATGCTACGCGATGTAGGGTGTACCTATGTCTTGGTGGGCCATTCGGAACGGCGTTCCATCTTTCATGAAGGGTTGGATTTGGTGGCGGAAAAGTTTAAAGCCGCACAAGCAGCAGGCCTTACCCCTATTCTTTGTTTAGGCGAAACCCAGGCGCAGCGTGAGAAAGGCGAAACTGAACAAGTATTAAGCCATCAACTCAATGCAGTCATTGAAGCCGCGGGAATAGATGCGTTCCAACAAGCAATCATCGCTTATGAGCCCGTATGGGCCATTGGTACAGGGTTAACTGCCACGCCTGAACAAGCCCAAGAAGTTCATGCATTTATTCGTCAATTAATTCGGAAAAATAAAGTTGATCTAGCAAGCACAATTCGTATACTGTACGGCGGCAGTATGAAAGCAGAAAATGCTGCTTCGCTTTTGGCCATGCCGGACATTGATGGCGGTTTAATTGGCGGTGCTTCCTTAAATGCGCAAAGTTTCCTTGCGATTTGTGAAGCGGGTTTATCTAGATTAAAAGCATCGAGGTAGTAATGTACCAATTTATTTTGCTTATTCATGTTTTTGCAGCGATATGCATTGTTGCTTTAGTGTTGGTGCAGCAGGGTAAAGGCGCTACCATGGGCGCAGCCTTTGGCAGCGGCGCTTCGCAAACAGTTTTTGGTAGCCGCGGCTCAGGTTCATTTTTATTCCGCGTGACATTAAGCTTTGTGGCGATTTTTTTCATTACCAGTATTGCTCTTAATTACTTGGGTGTGCGTTCTTATAAGCAAGAACGAGTCATTACCTTGCCGGCGGCACCCCTGAAAAAGCAAACCTATTCGTTGAACGAACGATCAAACGATGCGCCTGTTAATAGTGCACCAGGGGCAAGATGACGCGCAGCACCTATGGCTGCCTGGATGTAAGTAACTATTGAGTAAAGCCGATGTGGTGGAATTGGTAGACACGCTACCTTGAGGTGGTAGTGGCGTTAGCTGTCCCGGTTCGAGTCCGGGCATCGGCATTAATTAGCAACAAGTGTCTTAATTGGAGAGATTAAGTTGCTGCAAAACTACTTGCCAGTATTAATTTTTATGATCATTGGCTTAGGGGCGGGTTTAATCGCTCCCACCTTGGGTTATTTGCTTAGTCCTAAAAAACCGGACCCGGAAAAATTATCTGCTTACGAGTGTGGTTTTGAACCTTTCGATGATTCGCGTGCTCCCTTTGATGTTCGATATTATCTGATCGCCTTACTTTTCATTATTTTTGATTTAGAGACAGCTTTTTTAGTGCCCTGGGCCGTGGTGTTTCGTGCGTTGGGCTGGTTTGGTTTAATTACCATGGGTATTTTTTTAGGTTTGTTAACCGTCGGTTTTATTTATGAGTGGAAAAAGGGGGCGCTAGAGTGGGAATAGGAGATTTAGTGAAGCCTGGTTTTTACTTAACTACTGTGGAAGCTATTTTAAATTGGGGAAGGGCAGGTTCTTTGTGGCCGATGTCATTTGGTTTGGCATGTTGTGCAGTGGAAATGATGCATAGCGCTGCTTCTCGTTACGACTTGGATCGTTTTGGGGTCATTTTTCGCCCCAGTCCACGTCAATCCGACTTGATGATTGTGGCGGGTACCTTATGCAATAAAATGGCCCCTGCTTTGCGTAAAGTATATGACCAGATGCCGGAACCTCGTTGGGTTATTTCCATGGGTTCTTGTGCGAATGGGGGCGGTTATTATCATTATTCTTACTCGGTAGTACGGGGTTGTGATCGTATTGTGCCGGTAGATATTTATGTGCCAGGTTGCCCGCCTACGGCAGAGGCACTGATGTATGGTGTGATCCAATTGCAAAATAAAATTCGCCGCCATAAAAAAATCATCGAGCGTTAGGAATGACTACTTCAACATTGATTGCCACATTACATGCGTTGATTAAAGACGCTTGTCAGGATTGGATTGAGCAAAGCTACATTGAATTAGACGAATTGACAGTGATTGTGAAACCCACCGGTATTCGCTCGATTTGTTTAGCGTTGCGAGATGATCCTCGTTTTGATTTTAAAATGTTGGTGGATGTATGCGGTGTGGATTATTTGCATTATGGTCTCGATGATTGGGAAACGACAGCGAGTACTGAGCAAGGTTTCAGCCGTGGTGTCACATCAAGGTGGTTGCGTGAACCCACAACCAATGAAAATCAAACCCGTTTTGCCGTTGTTTATCACCTACTTTCCTTAACACGCAACCAGCGTGTGCGTTTACGCATCAATATTCCTAATGATTTGGAATTGATGGTGGACTCTGTCATTGATATTTGGCCTGCGGCTGATTGGTTCGAAAGAGAGGCATTTGATTTATTCGGCATCTTTTTCCGCGGCCATCCTGATTTAAGACGCCTGCTTACTGATTATGGTTTTGTAGGACACCCTTTCCGTAAAGATTTTCCTCTCATTGGCAAGGTAGAAGCGCGTTATGATGCTGTTGCTAAGCGTGTCATTTACGAACCTGTTAGTATTCAACCGCGAATTTTAGAACCTAAAGTCATTCGTCATGATAATCGCTACCTTGATCCGCAGTCGGAGACTTTAAATGCCAAATAGTGCTCCTCAGATTAAAAATTATGTTTTTAATTTCGGTCCCCAGCATCCTGCAGCGCACGGTGTTTTGCGTTTAATTTTAGAAGTGGATGGTGAGACCATTGTGCGTGCTGATCCTCACGTGGGTTTATTGCATCGCGCCACTGAGAAACTTGCTGAAAGTAAACCTTTTAATCATACGATTGGCTACATGGACCGTTTAGATTATGTCTCCATGATGTGTAATGAACATGGGTATGTGTTAGCCATTGAAAAATTGTTAGGCATTACACCACCCGTACGTGCGCAATATATTCGTGTGATGTTTGATGAAATTACTCGCCTTCTTAATCATCTTTTGTGGTTAGCCGCACACAGTTTAGATAACGGTGGAATGGCTGTTTTTTTATATTGTTTTCGCGAAAGAGAAGATTTACTTGATTGTTATGAAGCAGTGTCGGGTGCGCGTATGCATGCTACGTATTACCGCCCTGGGGGTGTCTATCGTGATCTTCCGGCGACCATGCCAAAGTTCAAAGCAACGAAGTGGCAAAGTCCAAAGCAAACCGCCGAATTAAATGAAAATCGCGACGGTTCTTTGCTCGATTTTATTTGGAGTTTTACCGAACGTTTCCCTAAGCGTGTGGATGAATATGAGGATTTATTAACAAACAATCGTATTTGGAAACAACGCACCGTTGATATCGGCGTCATTTCTCCAGAACGTGCCATTGCGTTGGGTTTTACAGGCCCTATGTTGCGAGGTTCTGGCGTGGAGTGGGATTTACGCCGAAAGCAACCTTACGAAGTTTATGATGAATTGGATTTTGCAATTCCTGTGGGTAAGAATGGTGATTGTTATGATCGCTATTTGGTGCGTGTCAATGAAATGCGCCAATCCAATCATATTATTCGTCAATGTGTGGAATGGCTAAGAAAAAATCCAGGTCCTGTCATTATTGATGATTATAAAGTGGCGTCGCCACCGCGTGAGGTGATGAAAATCAGTATGGAAGCCTTAATTCATCATTTTAAAAATATGACTGAAGGGTATGCCGTACCAGAAGGTGAAGCTTACGCAGCTATAGAGCATCCCAAAGGTGAATTTGGTGTTTATCTTATTTCCGATGGTGCTAATAAACCTTATCGATTAAAAGTGCGTGCAGCAGGATTCCCCCACTTGGCAGGGTTAAATGAATTAGTGCGCGGTCACATGATTGCTGATGTGGTGTCCGTGTTATCCAGTATAGATATTGTATTTGGTGAGATTGATCGATGACAGACGCGGCTAAATTGCTTTCGCCCGATATACGCGAACACATGGATAAATGGTTGTTGCGTTATCCTAGCGATCAACGTCGCTCGGGTGTGTTTGAAGCTTTACGCGTTACCCAAGAAGCAAACGGCGGTTCATTAACGGTAGCGTTAATGGATGCAGTGGCGGCTTATTTGGGTATTCCTAACATTGCTGTGTATGAAGTTGCGACATTTTATTCACTTTACTACTTAACACCGGTAGGAAAGCATATGATTGATGTGTGCACGAATATTTCTTGCAAGCTAAATGGTGCCGATAAAATTGTTGATCACCTAAAACATAAATTGAAAATTAATTTACGTGAAACCACTGCAGATGGGCAATTTACACTACGTTCCGTGGAATGTTTAGGCGCTTGCGTGGGTGCACCTGCTTGTCAAATTGGTAAAAAGTATTATGAAAATCTCACACCAGAAAAAATGGATGAGATTTTAGGAAAATTATCTCATGGCAAATGAAATTTGTTTCCGCACATTGCATCTCGATAAACCTTGGACACTTGAAACGTACCAACGTGCGGGTGGCTATGCACAGTGGAAAAAAATTCTTCAAGGAAAAATGCCGCCTGAAAAAATTGTTGAAGCCATTAAACTTTCTGCACTCAGGGGTCGTGGGGGTGCGGGATTCCCGACGGGTTTGAAATGGAGTTTTATTCGCAGGGATTTGCCTGGACAAAAATATGTTTTATGCAATTCTGATGAAGGTGAGCCAGGCACTTGTAAAGATCGTGATATTTTACTTTATAACCCTCACCAAGTGATTGAAGGCATGGCACTCGGTGGGTATGCAATGGGCGCAACCGTTGGTTATAACTATATTCGTGGCGAATATTGGGAACCTTATGAGCGCTTTGAAGCAGCATTAAAGGAAGCACGTGAAGCGGGATTGATTGGAAAAAATATTTTAAATTCCGGTGTCGATTTCGAATTGTTTTCTCATTTAGGCGCTGGTGCCTATATTTGCGGTGAAGAAACCGCCATGATGGAATCCCTAGAAGGCAAACGCGGTTATCCTCGTTATAAACCCCCTTTTCCTGCGGCCCGTGGCTTATATGGAAAGCCAACGACAATTAATAACACAGAAACATTTGCAACCATTCCTGTAGTGATGGAAAAAGGTTCGGAATGGTTTTTAAATCTCGGTAAACCCAACAATGGCGGTTGTAAAATTTTCTCAGTGACAGGTCATGTCAATAAACCTGGGAATTTTGAAGTTCCTTTAGGCATCCCTTTTAAAGACTTACTTGCCATGGCGGGTGGAGTGCGGAAAGGTCATCGATTAAAAGCAGTGATACCGGGCGGTTCATCGATGCCGATTTTGCCCGCAGAGGTGATGTTGTCTTTGGACATGGATTTTGATTCGCTGCAAAAAGCAGGGTCTGGTTTGGGTTCCGGTGCGGTGATTGTGCTGGATGAAACCACCTGCATCGTAAAATTATTGGAACGTATTTCTGAATTTTATATGGATGAATCGTGTGGTCAGTGCACGCCTTGCCGAGAAGGAACAGGATGGCTATATCGCCTAGTAAGTACTATTGAAGCTGGTAAAGGCACCTTAGAAGATTTAGAAACATTGCGAAGAGCAGCTAAAAACATCGAAGGTCGTACCATTTGTGCATTTGGTGAAGCAGCTGCATGGCCTGTAGGCGGTTGTTTAAAGCATTTTTATGATGAGTTTGTTTATCACGTCGAGCATGGTACATGCATGCCAGGAACAGAGTGAGTGTCTGAATTTAAGAACGCTATGAGCATGACAAAAGGTTAACGATGGATACCATAGAAATTGAAATAGACGGCCAACAATTAACAGCCAAACCCAATCAAACCGTGATTGAGGTTGCTGATAAGGCTGGCATTTATATCCCCCGTTTTTGTTACCACAAGCACTTATCGGTTGCTGCCAATTGCCGCATGTGCCTTGTGGAAGTTGAAAAATCGCCTAAAACCTTGCCTGCTTGTGCAACGCCGGTTGCACCCGGGATGAAAGTTTGGACAAAGTCGCCGAAAACAATCGAAGCTCAACGTGCAGTCATGGAATTCCTTTTAATTAATCATCCGTTAGATTGTCCTATTTGTGATCAAGGCGGTGAGTGTGAACTGCAAGACGTGTCCATGGGCTATGGTTCATCCTGGTCGCATTATGATGAAAGCAAGCGTTCTGTTGCTGACGAAAATTTAGGTCCACTCATTGAAACTGAAATGACACGCTGTATTCAGTGCACGCGTTGTGTTCGTTTTGGAGATGAAATTGCAGGTTTACCGGAACTGGGCCTTACTAATCGTGGTGAACACGTCGAAATTAGTACTTACATTGAAAAAACCATGCATTCGGATGTGTCAGGAAACATTATTGATTTATGTCCAGTGGGTGCTTTGACATCCAAACCTTATCGTTTTACTGCGCGTGCTTGGGAGTTGGATCAAGCGCCCAGCATTAGTCCTCATGATTGCATCGGTGCTAACTTGAATGTGCATACCCGTTATGGAACCGTGATGCGTGTGGTTGCAAAAGAAAATCAAGCGGTTAATGAAACCTGGATTGCAGATCGCGACCGATTTAGTTACACCAGTTTGTATCATGCAGATCGTGTGCGAGAGCCACGCATTCGTAAACAGGGTCATTGGCACACAGTGTCTTGGCAAGAAGCTTTTGAAGTTGCCACAGAAAAATTGCAAAACGTACTCAATGAAAATGGTCCAGAGCAAATCGGTGCATTGGCTTCACCGCATTCCACACTCGAAGAGTTTTATCTTTTACAAAAAATCATGCGTGGATTAGGCAGTTCGAACGTCGATCATCGCTTGCGAGAAGTGGACACACGTGACCAAGCGTCTCAATCGTTAGCGCCTGGTTTTGGCATGACGATGGCTGAGCTTGAAACGTGCGATGCTATTCTTTTAATCGGCTCTCATCTTCCTAAGGAGCAGCCTTTAGCAGCACTGCGTGTACGTAAAGCGATTAAAAATCATAATGCAGTGGTGACTGCCATTAATCCGGTAGACTTCCCATTCAATTTTGATGTGGTTGCGAAAGAAATTGTTGCACCGCATGTGCTCGTGCAAACGTTGGCAAATGCAGTGACCGCGTTAGAAAAAAAACAGGATCATTGGATCGGTCAGTATTTCAATGACAAGAAAAAAATTGCCATTATCTTGGGCGCATTTGTTCAGCATCATTCAGATGCAGCCATTCTTCGATCATTAGCACACCGACTTGCTGAATTGAGTGGTGGACACATTGTCATGATGACAGACGGTGCAAATGGCGCAGGCGGCTGGTTGGCAGGTGCAGTACCTCATCGTCAGGCTGGCGGCAAGACAGAAGAAAATGCTGGATTATCTGCTTATGAAATGCTGATGAAACCTCGCCAAGCTTATTTGTTATTAAACGTTGAGCCGGATTTAGATTGCGCTAATACTGCGTATGCTATCCAAGCTATGCAGCAAGCCCAATGTGTGATTGCCTTATCGACGTTTGATAATCCTATTCTCGAACAACACGCAGATGTGATTTTGCCCGTGGCGCCTTTTACAGAAACATCGGGTACGTTTGTGAATGGGGCGGGTGAATGGCAAGCGTTCACCGGTGTTGCTAAGGCATTCGCAAATTCACGCCCGGCGTGGAAAGTCTTACGTGTATTAGGCAACTTTTTACATTTAAAAAACTTTGACTATGAAAGTTCTCAAGAAGTTAGCGAAGAAGTTAAATCATTATTAGAAATGTCTTATACGCCACCGGCTAGAGAGCTGATGGATATAGGGTTTCTTTCTAAAGACAAAATCACAATGTCACGCATCGGTGAGATTCCTATTTATTCCGTGGATGGTTTAGTGCGCCGCGCTGAACCTTTGCAAACCACGCAAGCATTGGTGGAAGGAAATCAGGCCGTGGTAAAACTTCATCCCGATTTTGCCAAAGAACGCCATCTTGCAGAAGGCGAATTAGTGAAAGTGCGACAAGAAAATGAAGTGGTGTTGCCTGTTAAATATGATCGACGAATTCCTTTGCATGCTGTTTATATCGCTTCAGGTATTCAAGCAACAGCAGGATTAGGTGATTTGCTGGGTCCAGTTGAAATTCACAAGGTATAAACGATGTTTGATACCCTTTTAATGATTGCGCTAATTGTTCTTAAAATTGTGGGCTTATTAATTGCCTTGGTAGTGGTCGTGCTGTATTTGACGTATTTCGAACGCAAGGTCATTGGTTACATGCATGTGCGTTTAGGTCCTAATCGTGTGGGGCCGGGTGGGCTTTTCCAACCGTTTGCAGACATGATCAAATTACTTACCAAAGAAATCATCGTACCCACGCCTTCGAATCGTTTCTTATTTATTTTGGCACCTACCATTAGTTTTGGCGTCGCGATGATTGGTTGGGCAGTGATTCCTTTTGATTACGGTGTTGTGTTGGCGAATATCAATGCGGGCGTGTTGTATTCTTTAGCCATTTCTTCGTTAGGTGTGTATGGCATTATGGTGGCGGGATGGGCTTCGAATTCCAAATATGCCATGTTTGGTGCATTGCGGGCAGCTGCACAAACCATTTCTTACGAAATTTCCATGGGGTTTGCTTTAATTGGCGTGATGATGGCAGCGGGTTCTTTAAATTTTCAAGCCATTGTGGCAGCACAAAGTGGTGCTTGTTGGCATTGGTATTGGTTACCTTTATTTCCTTTATTCTTGGTGTATTTGATTTCAGGTGTGGCAGAGACAAATCGTTTGCCCTTTGACGTGGCAGAAGGCGAATCTGAAATTGTAGCAGGATTCCATGTCGAATATTCTGGCGTGACATTTGCATTATTTTTCTTTGCTGAATATGCCAACATGGTTTTAATTTCAATATTGGCTTCGATTTTGTTCCTTGGCGGTTGGCTATCACCTTTTGAAGGCATTCCTTATTTAGGGGAACATTTGGCATGGGTGCCAGGTCCTGTGTGGCTGCTGATTAAAGTCAGTTTCTTTCTTTATTGTTTCCTATGGCTGAGGGCCACGTTTCCGCGCTATCGCTATGACCAAATTATGCGTTTGGGATGGAAGGTTTTTATTCCATTGACGTTGATTTGGATCATTGTCGTTGCCTTGGCTGTCCAGTTTAAATTAAGTCCGTGGTGGGCATGAACATGATGCAGCGTTTGATAAATTACATAAAAACTTTTTCACTTTGGGATTTATTGGTCGGTATGAATGTGACCGGTAAGTATTTTTGGAAAAAGAAATTTACTATTCAGTATCCTGAAGAAAAAACGCCAGTCTCGCCCCGTTTTCGTGGTTTGCACGCTTTGCGCCGTTATCCGAATGGTGAAGAACGTTGCATTGCTTGTAAATTGTGTGAAGCTGTTTGTCCTGCATTGGCAATTACGATTGATTCCGAAGAGCGTGAAGACGGCACACGACGCACGACAAAATATGATATCGATTTATTCAAGTGCATTTATTGTGGCATGTGTGAAGAAGCGTGTCCGGTGGATTCCATCGTGTTAACCAACATGGGGGATTATCACTTTGAAAATCGCGGTGAGAATATCATTACGAAACAAGAATTATTAGCGATAGGTGATAAATATGAGGCGCAAATCGCTAAAGACAGAGAAGAAGATCAAAATTATCGCTAGGAGTGTCCGGTGCTGCATGTCATTTTTTATGTATTCGCATTAGTGGCTTTTGTGTCTGCTATCGTTGTGATTACCGTACGTAATCCAGTGCGCAGCGTATTGGCATTGGTGGTGACTTTTTTTGCGATGGCAGGTGAGTGGATGCTGTTGCGTGCCGAATTTCTGTCGTTGGTATTAATTTTGGTGTATGTCGGTGCGGTGATGACCTTGTTCTTATTTGTAGTGATGATGATAAACATTGACCGCGAAAGTAAACAAAGTGGTTTTGTGCGTTATCTACCTTTCGGTATTCTTGTTATTGCATTAATTACGGGCATTTTATTAGTCACCGTCGGACCTTCTTATTTCGGCTTAACACAAATGCCAGCGCCGGTGAATGAACCAGCAAACTTTAGTAACACACAAAAATTAGGCGAAGTGCTCTTCACCGATTTTGCCTATCCTTTCGAAATTGCAGGTGTGTTATTGCTGACAGCCATTATTGCAGCGATTACCTTGACCCATCGAGGACCTAGACACCGCCGCGTGCAAAATATTCGTAAGCAAATTGCCGCTAAACCACAGACCAATGTGCGTTTAGTGCAGATTCCATCTAGTAAAAGGAATACGCCATGATTGGGCTCGCTGAATTTTTGATGTTGGCTGCGCTGTTGTTTGGATTAGGGTTGGCAGGCATTATTTTAAATCGAAAAAACATTATCATTTTATTGATGTCGATTGAATTAATTTTATTAGCAGTCAATACCAATTTTGTCGCATTTTCCTATTTTTTAAGTAATTACATTGGTCAAGTGTTTGTGTTTTTCGTATTAACGGTCGCAGCGGCAGAAGCTGCGATCGGATTGGCTATTGTCGTTGTGCTGTACCGCAAACGCGGAACCATTGAAGTTCAAAACCTAGATGCCTTAAAAGGATAATGACGTGGAAACTGTTCTCATTAACATCACTTTAATCATGGCGCTCATGCCGCTGTTAGGCTCATTAGCAGCGGGATTGTTGGGTAAAAAAATGGGACACACGTTAACGCATCGTGTGACAGTGGCTTGTGTCGGCATTTCTTTTCTTTTATCGGTCTATTTGTTTAAAGTCATCGTCATGGACGGTGTTCCTATGATTGATCATGTTTTTTATACGTGGGCAACGAGCGGCACACAACATTTTGATGTGGCATTTCTAGTGGATCGCTTAAGTGCCACCATGGTCATGGTCGTTTTATTTATTTCGTTCATGGTGCATATCTATACCATTGGTTACATGGCAGATGACCCAGGGTATCAGCGGTTTTTCAGTTATGTTTCTTTGTTTACGTTTTCAATGTTGATATTGGTTCTCGGCGATAACTTCTTAGTGCTCTTCTTTGGTTGGGAAGGTGTCGGGCTCGTGTCTTATTTATTAATTGGTTTTTGGTTTGATCGTGAGGCGGCGGTATTCGGTGGCCTTAAAGCCTTTTTAGTGAATCGCATTGGTGATCTGGGTTTTATTTTAGCGCTTGCTGCGGTGTTATTTTATTTTAATACCTTGAATTATCATGATGTGTTTCAACACGTGGCCTCTATTGCCGATAAGCAATTGGAAGTTTTTTCTGGCCATCAACTGTCTGTCATCACTTTAATTTGCTTTTTATTATTTGTGGGTGCGATGGGTAAATCAGCGCAAGTGCCTTTGCATGTCTGGTTACCTGAATCGATGGAAGGTCCTACACCTATTTCTGCATTAATTCATGCAGCGACCATGGTGACTGCGGGTATTTATATGGTGGCCCGTACGTCACCTTTATTTGAATACTCAACACCGATGTTAAGTTTTATTTTAGTCATTGGTGGTACCACGGCTTTCTTCATGGGACTGCTTGCGGTAACACAATTCGATATCAAACGTGTGATCGCATATTCGACGTTATCGCAGTTGGGTTATATGGCCGTTGCATTAGGTGCGTCGGCTTACAATGCGGCTATTTTTCATTTAATCACGCATGCTTTCTTTAAAGCGTTACTTTTCTTAGCAGCAGGTTCAGTGATTATTGCACTGCATCATGAACAAGACATGCGTAAGATGGGTGGTTTAGCGGCTTCTCTTCCCATCACTTACCTCACATTTGTCATTGGTACATTAGCGCTTTGTGCCATTCCGCCTTTTTCAGGTTTTTATTCAAAAGACATTATTATTGATGCAGTTAAATTAAGTACCATTCCGGGCGCACGTTATGCGTATTATTGTGTGTTATTAGGGGCTTTTGTGACGCCACTTTATATGTTTCGAGCGTTATTCCTCACCTTCCACACCACCAATAGAGTTGATCCGGCGTTAAAAGGTCATGTGCATGAAGCTTCTTGGGTTGTTTGGTTGCCACTGGTCTTATTGGCCATTCCTAGCATCGTGGCAGGACAATTTTTAATTACCTCCATCTTGTTTTCTCAGCCGTCGTTATTAGGCAATGCCATTTTTGTCTTACCCGAACATAACGTGTTGGGAGCATTAGCAGAAGAATACCCCGGCGCACCCATGATGGCATTGGAAGCTGGGAAAACCTTAAGTTTCTGGCTAGCAGTCGCTGGTATTTTTGCAGCTTGGCTTTTCATCGCTGCTTTTCCATATTGGTCGGCGATTTTCAAAAAACGGTTTGCGTGGGTTTATGCCATTTTAGTACGCAAATACGGATTTGATGACTTCAATCAATTGGTGTTGGTGCATGGCACACGTGATGTGGGTCGTGCTTGTTACAATGTCGGTGATGTCAAAGTGATTGATGGCGTATTTGTGAATGGGTCAGGCCGCTTTGTGCGTTGGTTTGCACAGGTCGCACGCCACTTACAAACCGGTTACATCTATCATTATGCTTTAGCGATGGTGCTCGGTATTTTAGTCTGTCTTGTTTGGTACGTAGGGTAAACCATGCTTACACAACTTCCTTTGTTATCGATATTAATTTGGCTCCCCATTGTCGGCGCTGTGTTAGCGTTATGTACCGGTGGAGACAAAAATGCCAATCTTGCCCGTGGTATTGCGGTGGTTGTTACTCTCCTTAATTTGCTCATTTGCATTCCTTTATATTTAGGTTTTGATCCTAACAGCTATGAGATGCAATTTGCTGAATCGCATTTATGGATTCACGCTTATCAAATTCGTTATGCCTTGGGTGTAGATGGCATTTCTCTCGTGATGGTGATTTTGACGAATTTCACGGGGCTTTTAGTGGTGATTGCTGGCTGCCATGCCATTAAGCTTCGCGTTGCGCAATACATGGCAATGTTTCTGACATTGCAAAGCATGATCATTGGGGTGTTTTGTGCACTGGATGCGATTTTGTTTTATGTATTTTGGGAAGGGATGCTTATTCCTATGTACTTGTCGATTGGTATGTGGGGTAGTGCTAATCGTTCGTATGCGTCGATTAAGTTTTTCTTATTCACCTTCCTGGGTTCCATTTTAATGTTGGTTGCGTTGATTTACTTATACAACCAAACCGGCAGCTTCATGATTCAAAATTTTTATGGATTACCGCTGAGCTTAACGGTGCAACGTTGGCTATTTGTCGCTTTTTTATTAGCCTTCGCCGTGAAAATTCCTATGTGGCCTGTGCATACATGGTTACCCGATGCACATACTGAAGCCCCAGCAGGTGGTTCAGTTGTTTTAGCAGCATTGATGTTAAAGCTCGGCGTCTATGGATTTTTACGTTTCAGTATGCCCATTACACCGCTTGCTTGTGAAAACTTAGCTGGTCTGATGATTATTTTATCGTTGGTAGCCATTGTTTATATCGGTTTAATTGCGATTGTGCAGCCAGACATGAAAAAACTGATTGCTTATTCGTCTATTGCACACATGGGCTTTGCTACCTTGGGTTGTTTTATGGTGTATGGTGTCGTTTATCAAACGCAAACCTTGCAAGATGCCTACATGAGTTTAGAAGGTGCTGTCATTCAAATGACATCGCATGCTTTTAGCTCGGGCGCTATGTTCTTGGGTGTAGGGTTATTATCAGAACGTCTTTATAACCACAGTCGATTAATTAAAGATTACGGTGGTGTGGCGCACACGATGCCTATTTTTGCCGCTTTCTTTATGCTATTTGCAATGTCGAATGTGGGCTTACCTGGCACAGCAGGTTTTGTGGGTGAATTTATGGTGATCATGAGTGCGTTCCAAACGCATTTTTGGGTCGCTGTGTTTGCTTCGATGACATTGATCCTCAGTGCCTCCTACACACTATGGATGTATATGCGTGTATTTTTTGGACCCGTTGGCAATGAGCATGTTGCAATATTCCAAGACATCACGTGGACCGAAAAAACCAATTATATTTTGTTAACGATTGCCGTATTGTTTTTTGGCTTCTATCCACAACCCATTATCAATGTTTTGCGCGTGACGATTGGTCATTTGCTACTCCAGAGTATTCCCTCGGACATGGTAATGAATTCATCGGCACATTTTTTTAGTTAATAGTTGAGGTAAAATGATGGATTTGTCATACGCTTCATTCTCAATCGCTTTACCTGAGATTTTTTTATTAGGCATGAGCTGTATCATTTTATTGGTGGATGTTTTTTTATCATCTCGTTTTCGTCACATCACCTATTATTTCGTGCAAGCGACTTTGGTGGCAGTATTTTTACTCACACTCCCACAATTTAAAGCCTACCCTGAACCTTTAGTTGCATTTAGCGGCAATTATGTGGTCGATGAATTGGCAGTGATTTCAAAGCTAGGTATTTATTTGTTTAGTTTGTTTGCTTTTGCTTATGCACGGGATTACATCGAAACGCGTCGCATTGCTCAAGGTGATTATTATTTATTAGGTTTGTTTGCACTGCTTGGCATGTCAGTCATGGCTTCTGCGTATAGCTTTTTAACTATTTATTTAGGGCTTGAATTATTATCATTGCCACTCTATGCCATGGTAGCGATGTATAAGGAATCGAATTTGGCAACTGAAGCTGCCATGAAATATTTTGTCTTAGGTTCATTAGCTTCTGGCTTGCTGTTGTACGGCATTTCGATGTTGTTTGGATTGACTGGCAGTATACAAATGGGAACGGTTGCTGAAATTATTCAATCGCGTCACGACATCATTCCTTTAGTGGCACTGATTTTTGTGCTCGCTGGTATTATTTTTAAGTTTGGTGCTGTTCCTTTTCACATGTGGGTGCCGGATGTTTATCAAGGCGCACCCACGCCCACCACTTTATTTATCGCTAGCGCACCGAAGATTGCTGCTTTTGCTATTACTGTACGTGTTTTGGTTCAAGCCACACCGAGTATGCATGTCAGTTGGGAACATATTCTCATCGTTATTTCTATCTTATCGATGTTTTTTGGCAATGTGCTTGCGATTGTGCAAACGAATCTAAAACGCATGTTTGCCTACTCTTCGATTGCACACATTGGTTATACCTTATTAGGTGTTTTAGCGGGTCCTAATTCGTTAACGGGTTATTCCGCTGCCATGTTTTACATCGTGACTTATGTGTTAGTGGCTGCAGGTGCTTTCGCCATTATTACTATCATGAGTCGAGATGGTATTGAATTTGATAAGCTTGAAGATTATCAAGGTTTAAATGCACGTAATCCATGGCTTGCTTTCATGATGTTGCTTATTTTATTTTCCATGGCTGGCGTGCCACCCACGGTGGGTTTTATTGCCAAATTGGGTCTATTGCAAGCGTTAGTGCAAGCCAATCTCGTGTGGCTTGCTGCTTTAGCGCTCGTGTTTGCTTTGATTGGTGCTTATTATTATTTACGCGTCGTGATGTTGATGTATTTCGAAGAGCCGAAAGAAGGTGCTCCTGCAGGTAATGTTACATTATCTTCTGAAATGTTAATTGCGATCAGCATTAATGGCGGCGCAGCCCTCTTGTTGGGCTTATTACCAAGCACTTTAATCGACTTGTGCCGAATTTCGATTGGGTAGGTTTATTGTCCATAGAGCGACTTGTCATACTAGCAAGAGAAGCTTGTATCCGAACGACTTGTCATACTAGTAAGAAAAGCTTGTCATCCCGAGCAACTTGTTATACTAGTAAGAAGCTTGTCATCCCGAACGAAGTGAGGGATCTCCTACTATTGAGGAGATCCCTCGCTACGCTCGGGATGACAATAAACACGCATGGACGCCACACAAATAATTTGAATATTGACTTATGACTCTCATGCGACTTGAAGATTTTCATTATGATTTACCTGACGAGTTGATTGCGCGCTATCCTTTAGCAACGCGCTCAGCCAGTCGTTTGTTGTGCGTGAATGCAAACACGCAAACATTGACACACCGCCATTTTTATCAATTGCTGGATTTGGTTGAGCCAGGCGATTTATTGGTATTCAACAACACCAAAGTTATTCCCGCACGTTTATTTGGCCGCAAAGCAACGGGCGGATTGGTCGAGGTACTTATTGAGCGCATCCTCGATGATAAACATGCGCTAGCCCAGATTCGTTCCAGTAAATCACCAAAAATAGGTAGCACGATTTATTTTACCGAGACCATTGGTCTTACAGTGATTGATAAACAAGATCAATTCTATCAACTGCAATTCAATGGCTCGGAAACTTTATTAGATGTCATCGAAGCCATTGGACAAATTCCTTTGCCACCCTATATGCATCGTTTGCCAGATGAAAATGATTGGGCACGCTATCAAACCATTTATGCTCTAAATAAAGGTTCTGTCGCAGCGCCTACGGCAGGTTTACACTTTGATGATGAATTGATGCAGCAATTAAAAGCGAAATCGGTGGAAATGGCTTACTTAACGTTACATATTGGTGCAGGTACTTTTTTACCGGTGCGAGTGAATAATATTGCCGAACATAAAATGCATGCGGAATATTTAGAAGTATCAGAAGCACTTTGCGAAAAAATTTTAGCGACAAAAAAAGCCGGTAAGCGTGTGATAGCAGTGGGAACAACCAGTTTGCGAGCCTTAGAAACGGCCAGCCAACATGGCAATATCGCGCCTTATCAAGGTGACACCCGTATTTTCATTTATCCTGGCTATCAATTCCGTTGCGTCGATGTGCTGGTTACCAATTTGCATTTACCAGGTTCCACATTACTCATGCTGGTTACCGCTTTTGGCGGTTATGAAAAAATCATGCAAGCTTACCAAGCGGCAGTAAAAGAAGGTTATCGATTTTATAGTTATGGCGACGCCATGTGGGTGGAACAAAACACCCGTCATTGCGAGGAGGACGAAGTCCGACGAAGCAATCCATTTTTTAAAGGGCCGACGAACGACTTCGACGGGATTTCCCATTAAAACAATAAGATAATGGACAGTAAGACTTAAGCTATTCTTAATAATTTATATGTATAATAATTGATCATTATTCTTTTGAGATATGATAAATGCCTCAACTCACTGACTCACAAGTAAAAGCCGCACTGCAATTGCATTCTTCTGTCACTCTCCGTCAATTGCCAGGTACTACTAAACAGGTACTGGAAGTTGACGTTCCCGACAATGGTCACTGCCTTTTTTATGCAGTGATGTTAGGTTTTTTATTTCCAGTGATTCGAGATGAAAAAGCATTTCAAGAGCGTTATCACGATTTATTTGGTAACACTAAGGAGCAACTAAACGCCGCTAGCGACTTGTTCGAGTTATTAAAAAAATATGATGGTAACGTTAATTTTTTTGCACAACAAAATAAATTATTAACTCAATTGGGCGCAGCGCCTTTGCGTAAAAGAGTATCTTCTCATCTGCAAGAAGGTGGCTATGATTATGATCTATCGAATGTGTTAGTGGGCGATGAAAATGAATCAAAAGCAGCGGCACGAGAACGTGCAAAGGGTGAATACGCAGCAAAATTAATGGAAGAGCATCCTGAACTTGAATGCGTCGATATGGATGTTGTGGATAACTTAACGGACTCGGTGTTACAAGTAGCTCCTATTGCTTCTCCAACCACACCGGAACAGTATTATCGCGCCCTGGAAAATAATATGTTCGGCGGTGAACTTGAAATCATGGGTTTTGCCGATTTGTTACAAACGACTATTATTGTTTTTGAGAAAGATCAAAATGGTCGTTTGGTGCAAGTTGTTAATGAATACGTAGGCCAAGTTTCCACTCCACGTAGTGGAGAGGAAACAGATGCACGAAAAATATATTTGTTATACACCGCCAGTGCTGAGGGTGGAAAAAACGATCACTATCATTGTTTACTAGAGCCGCAATCCTTTCATCCGGATATTGTACAGGACTTGGCGCGATCACCTTCTCATGAAAATCTCATACAAGAACTTCAACGACAGGCCGAAGATAACTCTAAATTGGAACAAGCAAAGCACGAAAAGCCAGCATCTAATCAAGCCGTGCTAGTGCCAGAAGCACCAAAGTCAGAACCGAAGGCGAATCCAGTATCTGTACCAACGCAAGACGTGCGAGCACCACGAGCGCCAAACTCAGAGGTGAAGATAACATCCGTACCAACACAAGGCGTGCAAGTATCGCCAGTATCACAGTCGAAGAAAGAAAATCCCAATGCTGGTGCTTACATCAAGCAATACAGACGACAAGAAGCTGCTCGCGATAACGCAATAATTTTGACAGCAGTCGTGGGCGTGTTATTACCATTGATTTCATGGCCGTTTCTCATTTGGGTATGGATACGAACATTAAAAAATGAACCTATTCAGACAATCGTTGCTACCGATGACGAGATGGAACAAGTTAAACAGAAACGTAACACGTGGAAGAAAGCGATCAAATTGGCACAATGTGAACCGGAACCAAGTTTATCATTAGAAGATAAAGTTACGATTCGAAAAGTACCTTTTGGTAAGTCAGAGGGTAAGAACATATGGCTAGTGGATCGTAAAAAAGCAAATCGTTATAGGGTGTTCTCTCGTGATGAAGTTCCTGTAACATGGGATGCAGCATGCGAACATGATGACAGTAAATTAAAAAGCGTTAACATTGTAAAGGGTCTAAAGCAGTAATATTGTGTCATGCCAGCTTTCGCTGGCATTTAGCTACCTACTAACATTGTCATCTACAAGGATGACAAATTGCTCTTTTTTATAAAATGCACTCTCGTCAAAAAAGAGGTTGTCACCCCTCACCTCGTTCAGGTTCAGGATCTCCCGCTAATGAGGAGATCCCTCGCTATGCTCGGGATGACGCCATCGTCATAGGGATGCCAGCTAAAACGCGCTGGCATGACAGAGGGCATGATAATAAAAAATAACCCAAAAATTTAAGTTTCCCTTAAGGCAACAGCAGTACGATATTTGAACTCAACTCAATATCATGTAGGTATAATATGCATAATCGCTCAGACGACGAGATTAATAATAAGTTGCTTTCGCAATTAGCTACAATGCCACCATCAGAGTCCGAATCAAAAGAAAAATTAGAAGACGGTGGTTGGTTCAATCGATTGCTTGACATGTTTGTGCCCGACGAGGAGCCATCAGCAAGAGAGAAATCATTAGCAGCGCCCGAACCTACAATTCAATCCAAGGAAGAGATAATTTCTAATGAAGAATCTGAATTCGATGCGTTGGTAGATGAATTTACATTAGAGTTTCAAAAAAATGAAAAACAATATGTTGATGCTGAGACAATGCTGAGGGAAAAGCAAAAAAAAGAAACGCAGAAGCATGGGATGGAATTAGACGATCAGGTGAGACGCTTACTGCAGGGAGAAAAAAGCTCAACACCGGTGACAGAAGTAAAGCAAAAGCCCATACAACGTGTAGCTGCAGAAACAAAGCAAGAGCCCGCACAACAACATTGGGTGGTAACGAAAACACAAAATTTAATAAAGAATGCAGAAGAACAACTAATACAAATGCGGAACATATATAACGGGTTTAATGCGTTTCTGCAGGAAAAGCAGAGAATTTCGGAGTCAGTGTTCGGCAAAGGAGCAGGTTGCTTTGGATTATTTTATCGTAATGAAGTTCCTGCCGCGGGAGATACGGCTGATTTATCTTGTCATCCTGAGCGGCCTGTTCTTTAGTCCGCGAAGGATCTCCCCCTATTGAGGAGGTCCCTCGCTACGCTCGGGATGGATAGCTTATGCTGGCATTGATATGTTGATGGATCGCCGCAAACGCTCCATGGTTTCCGGGATAACGGTTTCCTTTAAAAGCTAAACCTTTTCTTAGTTAAGAAAAATAACCAAAAATTTAAGTTTTCCTTAAGGCAACATAAGTACAATATTTGAACTCAACTCAATATCATGTAGGTATAATATGCATAATCGTCCACAGAACGAAGCTAACGCAACAACAATAGAAAACCTCGACGCTATTTTCGACGAGACGCTAGATGTTTTCGAGGAAGACGAAAAAAAATCTAATGGCACAATAGCTACAGAAGAGATTCGAAAAGCAGCAGAGCAGTCGTTACATTCGATATTTCCTGGCGACCTAGGAGCGAAAGATAAATTAACTAAAGAGCTTGATGAGAAAATGACAGAGCTTAGTCAAGCTGAAAAAGCACTTATTAAAAAAGGCGATACGTTTAATACCGCGTCGCTTCAGATGTTGAGTAATGAGATTTCTCAATTCGACCAGGTGCTGGAAGAAGAAATTCGGCCAGAACAAATACCTTCTCAAGAGCAAATAAAAGCGCAAGATGATCAAGCAATTGGTGATTTATATTCCAATTTTTCCACTATGGTAGATGAGCTTAAGAAAAAACAGGAGCAAGAAAAAGAAGTCTCCAAAAAGAAGAGCCAAGCACAAAAGAAAGACGAGACCATTGGAGAGATATTGCAAGAAATGATGGATGCAAATAGTGATAAGGAAGAAGATACGGTAGTTACAGCAGAGGATGTACAGAAAGAAATTGAAGAATTAAAACGACAAAGAGAAAAAGATCAAAAGGAAGCAAAGGAAATACAAAGTCAAAGAAAAGCTGTCGTACAGGAACTCAAACAGCACCAAGTAAATCAAGTGGTACAGCAGCCAGCGCCAGCAAAGCAAGTGCAACCAGCACCAGCAAAGCAAGTGCAACCAGCACCAGCAAAGCAAGTGCAACCAGCACCAGCAAAGCAAGTGCAACCAGCACCAGCAAAGCAAGTGCAACCAGCACCAGCAAAGCAAACGCAAGCAGCGCCAAAGTCAGAAGTGCCGGCAAAGCAAGTGCAGCAACCAGCATCAGCAAAGCAAACGCAACCAACAGCAGCACCTGCACAACAACCAAAGCCGAAGATAACCAATCCTAATGCTATGGCTTATATACAGCAATACGAACGACAAGAAGCTGCTCGCGAGAAAGCAATGTTTTGGACAGCGGTCGTGGGCGTATTATTGCCCGTAATTTCATGGCCGTTTCTCGTCATGATGTGGAAACGAAAAGAAAAAGCGCCTATCGTAAAGATCGTTGCAACGGATGCTGAAATGGAACGAGTCAAAACACAACGTAATGAATGGAAGCGTAAGATAATGTCGGGAACAGGTGTACAAGCAAAGATTGTGTCACCCGCGCCTGATGATAAAAACACGACTCAAAAAGTATGTTATTCCAGGAAAGGCGAATGGCTGGTTGATTCAGCAAAAGCAGAACGCTTTTGGTTGTTTGCTCATACTGACGTTCCTGTGACAGAAGAAGCAGTGCGTCAACATAATCAGAGTAAGCTTGACAGTGTGACCATCGTAAAGGGTCTAAGAAAGTAACATTGTCATGCCAGCGTAAGCTGGCATCAGAGCCTAATCCCGGATGAAATAAAAAACATTCATCCGGGCTACTTTTTCTTAAATCCCTCTGAAAAAAGATTTGTTTGCCCAAACTTTGAAAGCGCTTATAATCTCCCCATTTTACCCAAGAAGGTTGTCGAAATGATTCAGCACGTTCTTAGCTTCTTTGTATCCAACGCCTACGCAGACACCGCAGCCGCAGCACCTGCAAACCCGCAAGGGGGTGGTATGTCATTAGCCATGATGTTTGTGATTTTCTTTTTGTTTATTTATTTTGCGATCTGGCGGCCTCAAAACAAACGTGCCAAAGCACAACAACAATTGATTAGCTCCTTAAATAAAGGTGATGAAGTCATGACAGCCGGTGGTTTGCTAGGCAGAATTACGAAATTAACGGATCAATACATTGGTTTAACCATCGCTAATAACGTAGAAATTTTTCTGCAAAAATCAGCAATTGTCACTGTGTTACCTAAGGGAACCATCAAATCGATCGAATAAAAAAGGATAGAAAGTACGCATGGCTGGCTCAATAAATCGTTATCCTCTGTGGAAGTATGTATTAATTATTTTGGTGATTGCGGCTGCTTTTCTTTATGCCGCACCCAATTTATACGGTGAATACCCTTCTGTGCAAATCATGGGGGCGAATGCTGCCGTGGTTGATGATTCAATTTTGGCAAAAGCCACTGCTGCTCTAGAAGAGGCTGATATTCACTATCAAGACACTTTATTCCAAAACCAAACCTTGTTATTTCGCTTCACCTCGACGGATGTTCAGCTCAAAGCAAAGGAAGTGATTCAAAAAGTGTTAGGCGATAATTATTTAGTGGCTTTAAATTTATCACCCGCAACACCATCATGGTTAAAATCGATGGGTGCAGTGCCGATGAAGCTGGGTTTGGATTTGCGTGGTGGCGTGCACTTCTTGCTGCAAGTGGATGTGGATTCTGTCATGAAACAACGTGTCGATGGCGATTTGCGTGGTATTGGCCAAGCGTTACGCGATGCGCACATTCGTTATTCTGCATTAAATCGTAAAACAGACAATCAAGTGGTGCTTCAATTTCGTAGTCAAGATGCACTGGATGAAGCCTATCCTTTTGTCGTGCATCGTTATAATGAGTTTACTTGGGAAAAACAACAATCTAACCAAGCCTATGCGCTGGTAGGTACTTTATCGCCACAGGCTTTAATACAAGCACGGCAAGAAACGCTCGAGCAAGCAATGAATACCTTGCGTAATCGCGTCAATGAATTAGGCGTTTCAGAAGCAGTGGTGCAATCTCAAGGTGAAAGCCGCGTTTCTGTGGATTTGCCCGGTATTCAAGACACTGCTGAAGCAAAAAATATTTTAGGGAAAACGGCTACGCTCGAATTTCATATGGTTGATGTAGATCAAAACGCAAGTAGCAATGCTGATTCACGCCTATACACGTACCACAATCAGCCGATTTTACTAAAGAATCAAATTATCCTGCGCGGTTCATCGATTGTCACCGCTACTTCTGGATTTGGGGAAGATGGACGACCGAATGTGTCTGTGCGCTTAAATGGGTCGGGCGAAAGTTTATTTACGCGCGCCACGGCTGAAAACATTGGTAAACCCATGGCGGTGGTGTATGTGGAAGTAAAATCCACCCCGACGATGGAAAATGGTAAACAAGTGATTACCTATCAAACGATTCGTAACATTATCAGCGTGGCGACGATTCAAAGCGCGCTCGGTAGTAATTTCCAAATTACCGGCCTCACCAATGTGAATGAAGCACGTAATTTAGCGTTATTATTGCGAGCAGGTGCGTTGCCTGCACCGGTTACCATCATTGAAGAGCGGCAAGTGGGACCCAGCTTAGGTGAGCAAAACATTCATATGGGTTTACTTTCCATTGAAGTGGGTATGGGATTGGTCGTTATTTTCATGGCATTTTATTACGGCTTAATGGGCGTGATTGCAGACATTGCGCTTGCGATGAATTTAGTTTTGGTGGTTGCTTTATTGTCCATCATGGGCGCGACACTCACCTTGCCGGGTATAGCGGGTTTAATTTTAACGGTGGCCATGGCTGCGGATGCGAATGTGTTGATCTTTGAGCGTATACGCGAAGAAATCCGTCGTGGTTTAGGTGTGCAAGGCAGCATACAAGCAGGCTACGAACGCGCATTTGTGACTATTTTTGACGCGAATATCACCACCTTAATCGTGATGATGATTTTATTTAGTTTAGGCTCAGGTGTGATTAAAGGCATTGCAATTACTGTCACCATGGGTTTGCTCACGTCCATGTTTACCGCCATCATGGGTACACGAGCACTTGTCAATTTAATTTATGGCAACCGATCCGTAAAACGTATATCAATTGGAATCTAAACAATGGAATTTTTTAAACACAATACAACGATTAATTTCATGGCCCAACGCAAATGGGCAGCTATTTTATCTGTCGTTTTATTTTTAGCGTCTCTTATTGCTTTAGTGATGAATGGACTCAATTGGGGTTTGGATTTTACAGGCGGAACACAAATTCAATTGAGTTATGAACAAGAAGCCAATTTAGATCAAATTCATTCGTCGCTTGCTCAGGCTGGGTTTCCTGAAGCAGTCGTCATCAGTTATGGCACTTCGCACGATGTATTGGTGACGTTAGTACCCAAAGATAAACAAACATTGGATGATAATTCACGCACATTACTGGTAAATCAAGTCTTGTCCGCATTACCTGGTGCGAAGTTGGATCAAGTAAGTTACATTGGTCCTCAAGTGGGTCAAGAGATGGCGAGTAAGGGGCTTTTAGCCATTATTGTTGCTTTGCTAGGTACCATGATTTACATCGCTTTTCGTTTTGACCTACGGTTTGCTATTGGTTCCACCGTTGCTTTGATTCATGATCCTATCATTATCATTGGTGTGTTTGCTTTATTTCATATTGAATTTAATCTTATTGCACTAGCTGCGGTGCTTACGGTTATCGGTTATTCATTAAATGATACGATCGTGATTTATGACCGCGTGCGCGAAGATTTTCGTAAACTACGAAAAGCCAATGCGCTTGAAGTGATGAATCAAGCCATTAATCAAACCTTATCACGCACGATCATGACATCGGCGCTCACATTAACGGTGGTATTGGCGTTATTTTTCTTAGGCGGCAGCTTATTGCACGGTTTTGCACTGGCATTAATCATTGGTATTGTTGTCGGTACTTATTCTTCTATTTATGTGGCAGGTTCATTGACCATTGCGCTTGGGTTGGATCGGGAGCACTTAGTTCCTCAACTTAAAGAAGTGGATGCTCGTCCTTAGGATTATAATGGAATGTGTGACAATTCGAAGCTAGCTCTTTGTTTTTAGGAAGTAAAGCGCAGGAGGGCGGAGCAAGACAGAGCCATGGATAAAAACAAAGAGCTAGCTTCGAATTGTCAACGCGCCCTATAATTTAAGTATCTTTCTGTGAATGGAAGCGGTTTACATGGCATACCGCTGTATAAATTATCTTCTCATTTTGATTTTTACTCTTTTTTTGAGCGCTTGTTCGCGCCAATCTCATCAAGCACAAGGCTATGTTGAAGGCCGTTATACCTACATAGCGACCTCTGTTTCTGGAATACTTAAACAATTGGCAGTAAGCCGTGGCGATCGAGTGAAGCAGGGGCAAGCCTTGTTTGTGTTAGAGGCTCAGCCTGAAAGCGATGTCTATGCTGCCTCTATCGAAAATGTAAAACAAGCTGTGAATGCCCGCGATGCGATCATTGCCAATCTGACTTATGCCAAATTAACTTATGAACGCTATAAAATTTTAGTACCCAGAAATGCTATCCAACAATCGCAACTGGACAGTGCAAAGGCAACCTATGATGCAACGTTCGCACAATTGGCACAGGCAAATGCGAGCATTGGTTCTGCTGAGGCGACATTGCAACAAAATAAATGGACGAAAGAGCAAAAAGTAGGTTATGCGCCGACGGATGCACTGGTTTTTGATACGTATTATCGTTTAGGTGAATACACAGAAGCGAACAAAGCAATTTTATCGTTGCTTGCACCGGCCGACATTAAAATTATTTTTTATGTGCAAGAAAAAGATTTAGGAGGTATTCATTTAAAAGATAGGGTGAAAGTGCATTGTGATGGTTGTGCACATGATTATAAAGCGTATGTCAGTTTTATTTCACCGACTGCAGAATACACCCCACCGCTTATTTTCAGTAATGATACCAACGCAAAATTAATTTTTAGAATTGAAGCTGAATTTAATAAAGAAGATGCTTTTCATTTGCATCCCGGCCAACCTGCCATTGTTTCTTATGACGCTCATGACTGATCAATTCGCCATTGATGTTCATCATTTAAATAAAAGCTTTGCAGGCAAACCGGCTGTAAAAAATCTTTCACTTCAAGTAACGCGGGGCGAAATTTTTGGTTTCTTAGGACCGAATGGCAGTGGCAAAACGACAACCATACGCATGCTGTGCGGACTAATGACACCGGATTCTGGAACGGGACAGTGTTTGGGATATGACATCCTCACACAAGCGAAACGTATCAAACCTTTGGTGGGATATGTGCCGCAACATTTTAGCCTTTATAAAGATTTAACCGTATTTGAGAATTTATTATTCATTGCGCGCGTTTATCAAGAAGATGAAGCCCGTGCACGTGTCGATACCACCCTACGCGATCTTGAACTGCAACCGTATCAAAATCATTTGGCAGGTAGTTTATCGGGTGGGTGGCAGCAACGTTTATCTTTAGCCGCTGCTATTATTCATCATCCTCAGTTGTTGTTGCTCGATGAACCCACAGCAGGTGTGGATCCGGAGGCGCGGCGTGAATTTTGGAATTACATTACGCAATTGGCTGGAAAAGGCATTACCTCATTGGTCAGCACGCATTATATGGACGAAGCGGAACGTTGTAATCGTTTAGCTTATATCATGTATGGACATTTAGTGATTGAAGGCACGGTGTCTTCCATTATTAAGCAAGCGCACTTAGTTACATGGGCAGCGCAAGGGAGTGATTTAACGGCGCTTGCTGAGCGTATTCAATCCTATCCGGGAGTTGAGCAAGTGATTGCGTGGGGAAATGAGTTGCGCATTTGCGGGGATAATGAGCAAGCATTACAAGAAACCGTTCAACAATTTTCTCAATACCATTGGCACATCGTAAATACTAATTTGGAAGAAGTGTTTATCCATTTAGTCAATCAACATCAATTAAATCAGGAAGCAACATGAGGCAGTGGTCGAGCTTTTCATGGGAACGCTTGCAAGCCTTAATAAAAAAGGAGTTCACGCAATTTATCCGTGATCATACGACATTTGCCTTGGTTATTGGTATTCCTATTGTGCAATTGATTTTATTTGGATTGGCTATTAATACCAATCCAAAATATTTACCCAGCGCAGTGATTAATGCAGATGACGGTCCATTTTCGCGCACACTAATTCACGAATTGGAAAATACGCAATATTTTAAATTTGATCATTGGCCTGTTTCAGAAGCGGCAGCAAATAAATTAATTACTACGCATCAAGTATTATTCACTTTAACCATTCCTCCTGATTTTTCGCGCAAATTGGTACGTGGTGAGTATCCGGCTGCTTTATTGGAGGCAGATGGAACAGATCCAGTGTCGATTACTGCTGCATTATCAGCGGCGACTAATCTAATGGCTACTGTGTTTCAGTACGATTTGATTGGTCCTTTGGCGTATCTCAATCCTCAAAATGGCGCTGCTGAACTTCGAATTCACGTGAAATACAATCCAAGTGCGATTACTCAATACAATATTGTGCCTGGTTTATTGGGCGTCGTTTTAACCATGACATTTGTCATGGTAGCTTCAATGGCATTAACCCGGGAGCGAGAATTAGGTACCATGGAAACATTGTTATCGACGCCATTAATACCCATGGAAGTTATTATTGGTAAATCAATACCTTTTCTCGTAGTAGGTTATTTGCAAGTACTGATTATTTTATTTATTACTCGGGTATTTTATCAGGTACCTTTTGTAGGTAGCTTATTTATTTTGTTGTTAATTACATTACCTTTTATTTTGGCGAATTTATTTGTGGGTATCTTTTTTTCTACGCTCGCCAAAACACAATTGGAAGCAAGTCAAATCAGTATTTTTTTCTTTTTACCGTCGATGTTATTATCTGGGTTTGCTTTTCCTTTTAAAGGCATGCCGCTGTGGGCGCAATGGTTGGGTAATGTATTACCCTTAACGCATTTTAATAATATTGTGCGAGGCGTCATGTTAAAAGGGATTCAGTTTAACGAAGTGTGGATTGATTTGTGGCCGCTATTGCTTTTTATGTTCGTAACTTTTTTCCTTGCGATCATGCGTTATCGGCAAACGCTCGACTAGTGTGCTATTTCTGAGCATAAAAATACCGCTTTTAACCTTTGCTTGCATAATCACTCTAGGTATAATTTGCCGTCTACATGGATATAGCTGACAACTGCCTCAAGGACGACAATTGTATAACTAAATATTTGAGGTATGTATGCGTCAATACGCTTTTATGATTGCTCTGTTAGGTGGTCTGTTCGTTTCTTCAGTCACTTTTGCTGAACAAAAACATGCAAAAGATTATTACACAAGCAGTCATGCGAAACCCGCGGCTGCATTGCAAATGAATGTTGTTAAAAAATTGGCGACAGTTTCTAGCACGGCAAGTGATTTTTTTCCTACAAATATCACAGTGATTAATGCTAGCATCAGTCCTATCTATGCAACAATCCCAGGTTCTGATGTGTATGACCGTGTTAATCCGCAAGCCAATCTGCACATTTATAATGATTATTTGTATGAAGATACGTTTCTTGTTTTAAAAGATACTTTTTCTGAAGCTTTTTACTCTGGCCCCGTTTGTAATCGTGCCATTATGACGGTCTACGGACGTCCAGGTTATTATTCTGTACATGTGGATAACGAATTTTGTAGTTAATAGGAAATCACTTAAATGAAATATTTTTCTCGATGGATGTTAGTTGCTTTAGCAGCAGGTTTAACAGGATGTGTGGATGATGGCATGTATTCAGGTTATTACACGAATGCTCATCCGCGTCATTATCACACCGAAGTAACGTCAGGTTATAACGGTACTTATCGTACCAATGCTTCGCAGTTGCCTGGACATCACAAGCGGTCTACACAAAGCGCTTATTATTCCAGTCAAACGTCTTCATCAGCAGAACCTACACCCGCAGCAAACGGAGGCTACAGTACTAGTCATCAGTAGGTGCAAGCATTAACACAAAGAGAAAGGTGCAAGCATTAACACAAAGAGAAGCTTGTTACTTTGAACACCCAGCAAGCCTGTCATGCCAGCACGTTTTTAGCTGGCATCCACCCTTCGAATTCTCCTGGATGCCAGCTTTCACTGGCATGACGACATCTCTACACCCGCAGCAAACGGAGGCTACAGTACTAGTCATCAGTAGGTGCAAGCATGGTATCTATACCGCATTAAATTAACAAGAAAAGAACAAATCAATCAGGAGGGGACTTCCGAAAACTCTTTACCACTTTACCCGTTTTATTATCGATAATTTCGCCACTTAAATTGCCGAATTTACCTTGGCTGTTGGCAAGCATCCAAGTATAAAGCTCATCCACGTCGTTTCCGCTTTCATGGGAGACTTCTTCGTCATCGACAAAAATTTTAGCCACGTAACGAAATGCCATGTGCCATACTCCTCTTCTTAACCTCTATTATAGATGGTTTTAAGAGGCTCTAGTAAGGGGGTCTAGCCTTTAGGTTGACTCGGGAAAGTGAGGTTTAATGGTCTTAAGAAATTGTCGTAGAATGATGGGATTAGCCGCAACGACATCGCCTGTTTTAAGGTAATCCTCTCCACCCAACGGATCGCAAACCATACCACCTGCTTCTTTGACTAACAAAATGCCGGCAGCAATGTCCCAAATACGCAAGCCTTTTTCCCAAAAACCATCCAAACGGCCACAAGCAACATAAGCAAGATCCAGCGTTGCAGCGCCGCTGCGTCGAATGTCACCGCACGTTGTTAAAATCGTTTGAAAGATTTCTTTAGGTAGTTGTGCTTCTTTATCGTAATGCCGGTAAGCAAAACCCGTTCCAAGTAAACATTCATTCAAATGTTTACGTGCACTGACTCGAATTTTTCGATCATTTAACTTGGCGCCTTTTCCACGACTGGCTGTAAACAATTCTTGATGAACAGGGTCATAAATGATGCCATGTTCGATTTTATTTTTGATGGAAAGCGCAATGGAAATCGCAAAATGAGGAAAGCCGTGAATAAAATTACGGGTGCCATCAATCGGATCAATGATCCATTGGTATTCGTTACCTTTAACTTCACCCAGTTCTTCCCCTAAAATACTGTGGCTGGGGTAGGCCTTTTTAATAATCGAAACAATTTCTTGCTCAACACGTTGATCGATCTCAGTTACAAAATCATTCGGCTGTTTTTCAGCAATTTTGATGGTGTCCAGGCGTTTCATTGCACGAATGATGATATTGCCACCTGCACGTGCAGCTTCAACAGCGATGTTAATAAAAGGTGCTTGCATAAGAATCGACCGGTAAATTTGAAGAGAGCCAATTATAAACGAACAAAGCCTGGATGCTAGAATTAATTGAGTCGCATTGTTAACGCGACTCAATATGATACCATCCGCAACAAGTGAATAACCGGAGTTGTTCTTTTTATGCTCGATCGTATGCGTATTGTATTGGTGAATACTTCCCATCCAGGCAATATTGGATCGGTTGCCCGTGCAATGAAAACCATGGGGCTAAGTAAGCTTTACTTAGTCAACCCTCTCGATTTTCCACACCATAAAGCAGACGAATTGGCAGCAGGTGCCACCGATATTCTAAAGAGTGCGGTTCGGTGTTCGTCACTTGAAGCAGCTATTGCAGATTGCAATTTGGTGGTGGGGACGAGTGCACGCATGCGCACGATTCCATGGCCATTGGTAACCCCGCGTGAAATGGCTGAGAAAATCACTGCAGAATCTCAAGATGCCCAAATAGCAATTGTCTTTGGCCGTGAGCAAAGTGGCCTAACCAATGAAGAATTACAATGTTGTCATTGGCACGTGCAAATTCCTGCCGACAGCAATTTCAGTTCGCTGAATATCGCAGCAGCAGTTCAGGTGATTTGTTATGAATTACGCTTAGCGAGTTTAGATAAGCCCAAAGACGAAGACGTGGATTGGGATTATCGTTTGGCGAATATGACAGAAATGGAAAATTTTTTTGAACATTTGCAAAAAATATTAATTGAGATTGAATTTTTAAAACCGAGCGCGCCGCGCAAATTAATGACACGCATGCGCCGTTTATTTTTGCGAACACGTTTAGATGTGATGGAAATAAATATGTTGCGCGGCATGTTAACGGCTATTCAAGAAAATATCCAATCTAAAACATGATAAGACTATAAAGTCATTTTTTTCCAACGATCCATTTTAAATGAGGGTTTTAAAAAAAGTGTATGCTGTGGTTGCCACTTTAAACGGCAAGCATGTGTTGCATAAGAATAATAGACGCCTTTACTTAAAAAATATTTTTTCGCTGCAAGATAAGTGATTCCATTTAAAAAAATAGCGTTGTCCGACGAATCTATCAGATAAAAACCACTAAATTTCAAATCAAATTTATGTTGTCCGTGAGGAATATAAGGTGCATATAAATAAATGCTGCCTTGCCAATGACTATAGTGGGTTGCTAAAAAACTTTGTAATGCAGGCGGAATAGCATGCAAACGATAATTGTTAATATAGGCAATGGTGGGTGTTGTCATTAGCTCATTCAGGATCGTCGCTGTCGTAACATTAGGGTTGGCATCAATCGAGTCGAGCATCAAAGGGCGCAATTTTACAGAGGGTTGATATAAGTAATTAATCACAGCGCCTGGTAAATGACGCAACCCAGTAATCGGTTGAAAGCTGTCATATAAAAAATCAACGCCAGCGAAATAACCATGTTCCTCTTTCACGATGCTATTGAGCGCGACAATATTGGCTTTTTGATAACGTCCATCCCATGCATCAAGATGCGCAATAACTAAAGCGAATGGATAAATGAACCCCATAAATAGACTGACAATAATGATGAATTGTCTGTTCACGAAAGTGTATGTTGCTTGAGAAAATATCTGATAACAAAGACAAAGAGGGAATAAACTCATCAAGCAATAACCCATCGGTAATTCTAATCGAATAATTGTAATTAGTAATAGGACGGTATAAGTACATAAAAATAAAAAAATATACGGCTTTTTGATGAGTGGTTTAAGTGCTATTCCTGGCGATAGAACAGCAAATAGCCAATCACTATAGGCTGCATTTAAAACTAAAAAGAAAGGAATAAAGATTTGCATGTAATAAGGAAAAATTTGTTGATAATGAATCAAGCACAATAAAATGATAAACGTATAAATGACAATAAAGCGTCGTTCTTGATAATGGTTATCGCCCATATAAGTTAAGAAAGTACTAACCATACTTAAGGGTAATAAAAAAAATAAAAAAGGATTATTCGTTAAAATGACTCTCCAAAAAGTAAATTGAGCTGCTTTGTACCAATCGCATTGATACATGGCGGCTGCTTCAAGAAATACATTGTTAAGTACAAAATGCCAACTAGATACATATGTCCAATAAACGCAATACACAGTGATGACAAGCATCGCAGCCAGATTAAATAAAAAAATGGATTGGATTTTTTTTAGGCGACCGCAAGATTCAATGCAAGCAATCGCTAAAGCGCAGTTAGTGGCAACTAAACACCAAGATGCTTTTTGTGATATTACAAAACCCAAACCTATGCATACCCCAGCAACAAAAAAACGTTTTTCAAATAAGAGTAAAAGAGCAATTAAACAACACCAATAAGCAGGTAAATCCACACGAATATTGGTGGAATAGACAATCATTAATTCACTAAAAATTAATAACGTAAGACTGATTAAAACAGCAGAGCGACTAAAATAACGAGTTAGCCATAAGGCACAACTAAAAAGGATCAATAGATTAAGGTAAGCAAGAAAGTTTTTTGTGGCAATTAAAGTATGAATAACACCTTGCGTTTTTAGCATCGGTAACAATAAAAGATAATAACCCAGTACGGTTTTGTAGGGGGAAAAGTCGCGATAGGGTAAATGATCTTTATAAAAATAGGCTCGATGGGCAAACCAAAATTCATCGACGGAAAAAGCGCCAAATGCATTAAACAGTAAGACACTGATTAAATATGAAAAACACAGTAATAATAAGGCACAGATGAAATAACGCTGTGTTCGATCCCTTAACATACCCATGCGTTCCTATTGATATTTAAGAAAGATAGCGCAAAATATCCCATCGATCGTACTATTAATGAGATGTGGTGTGAAGCAAATTTACCTCGATTATGCGGCAACGACCCCGGTTGATCCACGGGTTGCTGAAAAAATGTATGCCTGCCTTCGACTAGATGCGGAAGGATTTGGTAATGCAGCATCCCTGCATGCTTACGGGGAAAAAGCACGTCAGTTAATTGAGTCGGCACGTGAACAAACAGCAGCATTAATTCATGCAGAGCCAAGTGAAATCATTTGGACATCGGGAGCCACAGAGTCAATCAATTTAGCTTTAAAAGGAGCGGCACGTCTTTATCAGCGTCGCGGTAAACACATTGTTACCATGAAATCTGAACATAAGGCAGTATTGGATGTCTGCCAATTTTTAGAAAAAGAAGGCTATAGTGTTACGTATTTAATGCCTGAACCCAATGGAAAAGTGAATTTGGATCAATTTAAAAAGGCATTACGCGAAGATACGTTGCTTGTATCGATCATGCATGTGAATAATGAGTCCGGCATTATTCAAGACATTGATGCAATTGCACAGATTACAGCAGCGAGAGGAATTTTATTCCATGTCGATGCAGCACAAAGTGCCGGCAAAATCGCAATCAACCTACAAAACGCACCTATCGATTTATTGTCATTTACAGCGCATAAGATGTATGGACCTAAAGGCATCGGAGCGCTTTATTTGCGTAAGCGCCCGCGAGTGCGTGTTGAACCTTTACTGCATGGCGGTGGACATGAGCAAGGTATGCGTTCTGGTACATTACCGACGCATCAAATTGTTGGCATGGGAGAAACGTGTCATTTGGCACGGCAAGAAATGCCGCATGATTTTAATCATATTAATCATTTGCGTGATCAGTTTATTTTAGGTATTGCAAACATTGTCAATTTACGTATGAACACGGATTTAATGTATAGCGTTCCGCATATTTTAAATGTACGGTTTGAAGGCATGTTGGCTGATGCGATTTTGGCGCAATTGCCTGAAATTGCTACTTCAACGGCATCCGCTTGTCAGGGTAAAGGCACAGAAGGTTCGTATGTGTTACGTTCCATGGGCTTAAGCGAAGAGCAAGCTAAAAGTTCGGTACGCTTTTCATTCGGTCGTTTTTCAACAGAGGTTGAAATCAAACGCGCCTCGCATTTAATTCAAGATTTGTTTTTTCCCAATAAAAAGGAGATATGACATGAGATCGGGATATGAACCTACTGCAAAAGCAGTATTCGATTTATTAGCACTTGATTTTTCTCAACAGTTATACGAAGTAAGTTACGATGAGGGTAGGACACCTCTGGATACTATTGCAATGGTGAAAAAAGATACTCTTTTGAGTGATGAAGAAGCAAATATAGTATTTAAGTATTTTATGCGACAAGAGGTATTGAAAAATTTGTCTGCTGAAACAGCTGAAATCGAGAAAAAGTTTGCAGCGTTAGAAATAGAACGTAAAGTATACAAGCGTGCGATAGATAAGAATGTTGTTGAATTAAAGCTGGAGTATACATTTAAAGGAAGTTCAACCCCATTTACGATGTTTAAACCAACGACAGTGCAGCGAACTGAGAATCCCACCTATGTTTCAATGAGTAAAAAAGAAAATGTGGTCGAGGTTATTGCTCATTACGATCACAATAAGCGATCAAGGCCCTAACTAATCCTCCTCTAAAAAATTATCCTGCTTCCACATGTTGTGGCGGTAGGATAGCCATTCCAATTTTTACAGGCGTTGTCTCATGCGTTGAGCGTTGCCAGGCAAATTCCAAGACAATGGGTTTACCTAAACGGGGGAATTGTTTTTGTACCTCTGATGGTAAGGACTCATGGCTACTGATTTCCCAAATGAATACAGCACCTTTTTCATTGATGGCATGATGATTAATCCACGGTGCGTGTTGTGGATTCCATTCAATGAAAACGGAAGGATGATCCGACGAATAAAATTCAATATTCCCACCGACCCATCTTGATCCCGCAACATAATCCAATTTGGTGTGAAATTGATCGTGCCATGCTTTAGTAATCGTCGCAGCAATCGTTTGTCCAGGATAGTTTGCGCTGGTAGCTGCGTTATAAATGGGATAAAGGCAATAGCCACCGACCAATAAGCTCATGGTGCAGAAGATCGCCATCATAAAAGCATGCAATTTTTGTGGACTTAATCGCGGTTGCACCCAAGCAGTTAACAAAATTCCCCACAATGACAATAAAGGCATACCCCAACCCGCTCGTAAATTCACGCCCCCGAGGATTGATAAACCAAGGGTTAGGAGAAAAGGACCTACACCCACAAATAATAAAAAAAGCCTGTCTTCATTTTTTAATAGCGGTGAAAAAGTGCGACGTGGCTTTTTTCCCAATAAGAGCAATAAAAATAAAATTAACCCAGGCAAAAAAGCTTCGAATTGTTGCCAAGCAAATTGCGTAGCAAAAAAGAAATGGTTAGTCCAAGAAGGGGGGCTGCTGGCGCGAGCAAACACATACGTCACGGTAATAAAATGATGGAAAAACAACCAAACCACGTGCGGTAAAATAACGATTACAAATGTTAGTAAACCTAAATAAGGAGGGAGGCTTGTTAGATAACGTCGATAATTTTTATCCGACACGAACAATAAGAACATGCCAACCAATAACGCAAGGGTATAGTATTTTGCCATCAACCCAAGGCCACACCAAAGGCCAGTGAGTATCCAGGCATGCGATTGATTGTTTTTTAATGCTTGGTAAAAAGCATACGCTGCTAGCGCCCATAAGCCCAACTCTAACGTGTTATCGTTAAAATCAATCGCATGAAAATTATAATATTGAATACCTTCAAGTAATAATACAGCGACCAAAGCATACATTGGATTTAACATCTTTTTTGCTAGCTGCCACACAGCCCAAAAACAAGCAACCACTGAAAGCTGACTAAAAAAATAAATAATCCAGTCGGATGAACATAAATGGTTGGCCAGCGCCGTAAGCCAGCCGTTCAAATAGGGATTTTTATCATATCCCCACTCCAACTGGTTGCCCCAAATTGTTCCCTCGATAGCATCTAATGGCAGGTTATAGCGGATGAGCGCAGGCCCCAGGGTCCAACACAGCAAATGTATCAAAAGAAAAATATAAAACCAGCGTTCAGCAGGAAAAGGCGTTTCAGATCGAATGACTGACATGGTTCGTTTGCTTTGGATGACTAAAAATATGCGTTACTATAAATGGCATTCAGCAGCAAAATCTACTATCATCGCACGTCGCATTCGTGGTATTAGCCCTTCTTATGACCAATTTAATTACCTTAGACAATGTTTCACTCGCTTTCGGCTTAGCACCCTTACTTGATGTTATTAAATTGCAAATTGCGACGGGTGAGCGTATCTGTTTGATTGGTCGCAATGGTGCGGGAAAATCATCATTGCTTAAAGTACTGGATGGTAGTTTGTTGCCCGACAGTGGCACCATTTGGCGGGCACCGCATTTGCGCATCGCACGGTTAACCCAAGAGCTACCGCGCTTCGAGACGGCTTCTGTTTACGAATTTGTGTTACGCGGATTAGCAGAGGTAGGTGAATTGCTGAGTGCGTATCATCAGCTCACGCAAAACATTCGTCATCATCAGACAGCGGAATGGCAACAATTAGAAACCTTACAACAACGTATCGATGCAGTAAACGGTTGGCAATTGGAACAAAATATCAATACCGTTTTGTCGCGTCTTGAATTAAATGCAGATGATCGCGTGGCTAATTTGTCAGGGGGCTGGCAACGACGCGCGGCGTTAGCACAAGCCTTAGTGCGTCAACCGGATTTGCTCTTATTGGATGAACCAACGAATCATTTGGACATTGCAGCCATTGAATGGTTAGAAGATTATTTGCTTAATACACCACTAGCCTTAGTATTTATCACGCACGATCGTTCTTTATTGCAGCGCTTAGCCACACGCATTTTGGAATTGGATAGAGGCCATTTAACATCTTGGCCGGGTGATTATGCTAATTTTTTACGTCGTAAAGAAGAAATGCTGCATGCTGAAGAAAAACAAAACGCTGATTTCGATAAACGTTTGGCACAAGAAGAGCGTTGGATTCGACAAGGGATAAAAGCACGCCGTACCCGCAATGAAGGGCGCGTACGTGCATTGAAAGCCATGCGTGTTGAACGATTAAAACGGCGAGAAAAACAAGGCAAAGCCGATTTTCAAATCAATGAAGCGGAGCGTTCGGGACAAGTTGTCATTGAGGCTCAAGATATTACACACGCATTTAATGACAAGCCTTTGATTCAACATTTTTCTTGTCGAATCATGCGCGGCGACAAGATCGGTTTGGTGGGGCCGAATGGTGTCGGTAAAAGTACATTGTTGAATATCTTACTAGGTAAATTATCGCCTCAGTATGGCACGATGACTTTTGGTACCAAATTGCAAATTGCTTATTCCGATCAATTACGCGAAAGACTCGATGAAGAAAAAACCGTGATTGATAATGTGGCAGAAGGTAGACAAAGCTTGGTGATCAACGGCAACGAGCGGCACATCATTAGTTACCTTGCTGATTTTCTGTTTACCCCTGAACGTGCACTGACACCGGTCAAAGCCCTTTCAGGTGGAGAACGTAATCGTTTGTTGTTAGCGCGTTTGTTTAGTCAACCCTTTAATGTGTTAGTTATGGATGAGCCTACGAATGATTTAGACATTGAGACGTTAGAGTTATTAGAAGAATTATTGTTACAGTTCCAAGGTACTCTATTGCTTGTAAGTCACGATCGAACTTTTTTAGATAACGTTGTTACAAGTATATGGGTATTTGCGGGAAATGGTGTCATCGAGGAATACATTGGCACTTATCAAGATTGGCATGCTCATTTAAAACCCACCATGGCGATTACTACACGTTCTCGCACACTGGCTAAAGAAGCCACAGCGCCCACCACTACAGCGCAAAAAAGTAAAAAATTAAGTTATAAAGAGCAGCGTGAATTAGAAAACCTACCTAGTAAAATCGAAGCGTTAGAAAAAGAACATGCCGAATTAAGTACAGCTATCGCCGCCCCCGATTTTTATAAACAAAATAAAGAAACGATTACGCAAACGTTAGATCGACTACAGACACTCGAGAAAGAAATCGCCACTAGCTATGCGCGGTGGGATGCGTTGTCGGCATTCTAGTGTCCGGTATAACGGTATAGCGCGCCTGTAGCCCGGATGAAATGTTTTTCATTTCATCCGGGGTTAATCATTTTGAGCAGATATTAGTGAGCTTTCATTTGTGGCAGGCGTGCCATTTTTAATACTATTTTAATATTTTTATGCTAAATTTGATCAAATTCAACTCAGTAGAGGTAGTTAATCATGCTTAGAACAGATTCGCAGGGGCTCGAAGACCGCAGAAACGAAGAATACGGAGATAGACGCGAAATTCCTGCATCTGAGAAGACTTTTTTGGAGAAGATGCGTGCTTATCCCTATATAGGTGGTATCCTACCCGAGGTTTCAATCGAAGGGTTCCAACGGAATACGAAATTTCTTTCTAATTTTATAAAATTTCTTCGAAAACACAAAAACCCTTATGCTGCTATTAATCTTAAAATACCCGGATTCAGCGCTCGATTCTGGCAAGCGAAAGAAGTTATTGATCGCAGTTTATACATTTTATTATCAGCTCCCATCAGAGTGATTGCTCGCCTAATTTTATTGAGTTTAAACCTAATAAGCTTTATCCCTGAAACAATCGCCAACGTTTTTATAGACTTGACGACAAGACTAAAGTCTAAAGACCACCCAGCCCTACGTTTTCTTACCTCACCCATTTGGCTTATTACCGGCTTAATAGGTTATGGATTGCGGGTGGGTTGGCGGATACTTGAAGAGGTTTCTTCGGTTGTTGTAGTAAGAGCTAATGAGCTTCTTACTTCACTCGTAGAAAACGTCGTGATTCCAGTATTGTCTTATACGCTCATGCTACCTATCTCACTTTTTGCTCTACTTGCACATGTGTTCCTTAGTCTTAGTCAGAAGCGAGTCGTATCGATACAATCTCAGAAAGAAGGATTAAGTGCTTCCATTGAAATTGAAATGTGCCATATCCCATCATTGCTAAAGGAAAGAGCGCCGATGCAGCCTATCCTCGCGCCTGTTGAGCAGACGAATTTATCTACTCCATCAAATTCATCTGAGAAATCAGTTGTTGTGCCTGCCACAACAATGGTACAGCCTTTTGCATTGATGAAGCCGGCTCCTCAACAAACCCCGACCGACGACACCGTCATTGCCCCCGCTTATACGATGGGCATGGGGAATAGGGAATAGAAGTGTAGGTTTGTCATGCTAGCGAAAGCTGGTGTCCAGCTACATATTAACGATGTCATCGTGAGCGGGCTGTTCTTTAGTCCGCGAAGGATCTCCCACTATTGAGGAGGTCCCTCGTTGCTACAAACGCTCCTCGGGATGACAAGCTTCACTTGCGGATATGACAATCGCTTTGCACTTCTTACTGATAGCTAATTATTTTACTGGACAATCGCAGCTTGCCTAACAATTCTCACTACGAACGCAAGGGTCATCTTTGCTGCCTGATTCCACTTGAATCGTGACATGGTCAATATGAAAGGTTTCGTGTAACTCGATGTTGATTTTTTTATGGTCCGCATCAGTTAATGCTTTTTCAGGCATCACCAAATGTGCGGTTAAAGCGACTTCACGTGTACTTAAACCCCAAATATGTAAATCATGGACTGCAGCAACACCAGGGTATTGGGTTAAATAATTTTTAACACCAATATGATCAATATAATGAGGGACAGCATCTAAGATTAAGCGCAAGGAATCGCGCAATAAGCCCCACGTTCCCCACAAAACCAAGGCGACAATGATCAAACCCACCGTAGGGTCAAGCCATACCCATTGGGTGAATTGAATAATGATAGCGGAGATGACGACGCCTATCAGAATGACGGCATCTGCTAACAAATGCAAAAAAGCACCGCGAATATTAAGATCGCGTTCTGCACCATGACGGAACAATAATGAACTGCCCCCATTGATCACTATCCCAACTAAAGCAACAACAATAATGGTAGGTTCATGTGGCGGCATGGATAAATTAAAAAATCGGTAAATGGATTCAAAAGCAATAAGCGTAGACGTGGCCACTAAAATAAACGCATTGATTAATGAGGCGATAATCGTAATACGTTTAAACCCATAGCTATAACGTTTGCGCGCTGGAAAAGTCAGTAACCAATTGGCAATCCAAGCCAACATCAAACTCAAACTATCACCTAAATTATGGGCAGCATCAGCAAGCAAGCTCATGGAATTGGCAACGATGCCAAAAATCGCTTCTGCAAAGGTATACCCTAAGGTAAGCGTGACAGCAATGGCAAAGGCTAAATTAAATGAACGGCCTGTGGGTGCATGATGATGGTGATGATGAGAATGCATTAATCTCTCCTCAAGTTAGCGGACGAAGCCAGTGGCGTAGGATATTGAATAACCGTCCAATAACAAGAAACGATAAAAGTAATGATAATAGCAGCCTCCGCCATATAAGAAGTGATGGGTTGCATCAATTGTGTTTCAACAGCCATGTAAATCACTAATAAAGAAAATTCACTCATTTGCCCTAAGCGCACGCCTATTTCCCAACTGACTTCTTTGACTTCGCCGGAACGACGTAATAACCAATTAAAAGTGATGGGTTTGAGAATGAGCATGAAAATAGCTAATACACAAGCAGGGATCACTACTAAGTGAAAGTATCCAAGGCAAAACGAAGCACCGATTGAGAAAAAGAAAATGACTAAGAAAAAATCGCGCAACGGTTTTAAACTTTCAGCAATATAAGAAGCAATGGGATTGGAAGCCAACGTAATACCTGCAATGAAAGCGCCAATTTCTTCAGATAGCCCAAAAAAGTGACTGAGTTCAGTCATGCATAAGCACCACCCAATCGATAAAATAAAAATATATTCGTGAATTTGATCAAATCGAGCAATCAACCAGTACAAAATATAGCGTTGGAAAACATAAGCAACAGCAATCAGGACGGGGAAGGCACTAATAATTAAACCTAATTGAGACAAGGAAGCAGAACGATTGGCAATGATTTCTAATCCTAATAATACGCCGATCGCAAGAATATCTTGCAAAAGAAGAATGCTAATGGCCAATTCACCGGTATGCTGATGATGAAGAATAGTGGTGGGTAAAAGTTTAATGCCGATAATCGTACTGGAAAAAACAGCGGCAATACCAATGATGAAGCTTTCTGTGTGACTATAACCAAAATAATCACTTGTTAAAAACCCAATAGTAAAGAAAATGATGGCGCTTGCTAACGTGATTAAACTCATTTTACGTAAAGAGTGGAATAAATTTTGTGGTTGTAAATCAAGACCGAGTAGAAACAACAAGAAAATAATGCCGATATCGCCAATCTGATGAATCGTTGCTGAATTATTAACAAGGCGTAAACCCCAAGGCCCTAATACAGCACCCAGGGCAATATAGGCCACTAGCAGCGATTGGCGTGTAAAAAGCGCCAAGGTCGACAAAATAGCCGTCCCGGTAAAAATTAAAAACATAATGTAAGTAATGGTTGGAGCGTGTGACATTAATCATCCTCAAGTAATGAGACTAATCGAGCATTTCCCCCTACGGCTGTTGTATTAATTGAAACTGCTCGTTCTACACAGAGACGAGGCAAGTAATAAGGGCCCCCTGCCTTAGGGCCTGTCCCTGATAACCGCTCCCCTCCAAAGGGTTGTACGCCTACTACAGCACCAATCATATTGCGATTAACATAGGTATTGCCGACAGGCATGCGCTGGATAATGGTTTGGATGGTAGAGTCAATCCGGCTATGGATACCCAAGGTTAAACCATATCCTGTGCTAATGATGGCTTCTAATACTTTTTCGAGTTCATTGGCCTTATAGCGAATTACGTGCAAAATAGGGCCAAAAACTTCACCATGCAATAAGCCTATGTCGGTTAATTCAAACACGCTAGGCGCAAAATAATGGCCTTTAAGGTCATTATTTGAGGGTACGCGTGCAATTAAAGCCGCTTCGCGAGACATTCTAGCAAAATGACGCTCTAATGTCTGCAAGGCATCGCTATCAATCAGCGGGCCAATATCTGTGCTTAATTGGCTTGGTTCTCCCAAACGAAGCTCGGCCATGTAACCACTTAACATGTCTAAGAGTTTAGGCGCAATATCTTCTTGTACGAACAACACTCGAAGCGCCGAACAACGTTGACCGGCACTGTTAAAAGCGGATTGTGCAATATCGTGGACGGTTTGCTCGGGTAAAGCTGAAGAATCCACAATCATGGCATTTTGACCACCTGTTTCAGCGACAAATGGCACGAGGGGGCCAGAGCGGTTAGCTAAGGTACGTTCAATGGATTTAGCAGTTTCAGTAGAGCCCGTGAACATGACGCCATCAATGCGTGAATCACCCACCAACTGAGCACCCACGGTTTCCCCTGTCCCTAACAAAAGCTGTAAGACACCTTGCGGAATACCGGCTTCATGCAGAAGTTGCACCACTTGATAAGCTATCAAAGGAGTTTGTTCAGCAGGTTTAGCAATCACACAATTGCCAGCAACAAGGGCCGCTAATAGTTGACCCGAAAAGATAGCTAATGGGAAATTCCAAGGGCTGATACAAGCAATCACACCTCTTGGATGCAAGGACAAGGTGTTTGCTTCACCGGTGGGGCCAGGTAAGACGGCGGGTGTTAAGTCTTGACGCGCACGATAGGCATAATAATGACAATAATCGATCGCTTCGCGAATCTCGGAAATGCAATCCGGAATGCATTTACCTCCTTCCAGTATAAGTAAGGCAATAAGACGTGGCATGGCTTGCTGAAGCAGGGTAGCGGCTCGTTCAAGTGTAGCTGCCCGAGTTTCGATAGGGGTATTTTCCCAAGCGGAAAAAGCTTTTTTTGCGGTATCGAGTGCTTGTTCGAGTGCTGCTTCATTAGCAGAAGACACATTACCAAGGTGTTTTTCTGGATTACTCGGTGAAAATGTTTTTGTTGCAGTCGTTGCATCAAAAACGATTTGACCATTGACTATCGATGCTGCCTTTAAAGGAAGTTGTAACGTAGCTTCTATTTGTGCTTTAAGACGGTAGACGGTGGTTAAATCCGATAAATCTACTCCTGATGAATTGATCCAGTCATGATAAATATCTTTAGGTTTAGGAATGCGCGGGTGGGGTTTATGCGCTAAACTCGCAATGCGTGCGACGGGATCAGCAATAATTTTCTCAATGGGAATGTCTTCATTGGCTAAACGATTTACGAATGAAGAATTAGCACCATTTTCAAGTAAACGACGCACTAGATACCCCAATAAATCTTTATGAGTGCCAACCGGCGCATACATACGGCAAGCAGGGGCGTTACGATTAGCTACCAATTGATCGTACAAAGGTCTCCCCATTCCATATAAACATTGAAATTCATAATTTGCATGAGAGGGAGCCATGGCTAGGATAGCAGCGACAGAATAGGCATTATGTGTGCCAAATTGCGTATAAAAACAGTCAGGTTGTGCTAATAATTTTTTAGCACAAGCAAGATAAGACACATCGGTAGCATTTTTGCGAGTAAAAACCGGATAATCAGTCAATCCTTGCAATTGCGTCGATTTAATTTCAGCATCCCAATAAGCTCCCTTGACTAGACGTACCATGAAGCGTTTATTGGTTTCTTTACTAAGCGCAGCCAACCAATCAATCACATAACTCGCGCGTTTTTGGTAAGCTTGCACGGCTAATCCAAATCCCTCCCAACCATCGAGTGAGGGATCTTTGAAAACCCTTTCAATAATATCCAAAGAAAGATCCAAACGATCAGCTTCTTCCGCATCCACGGTTAAACCGAGGTGATATTGTTTGGCTTGCTGAGCCAAGGTTAATAACAGGGGAGGAATTTCTTGTAACACACGTTCGCGTTGCGTGTAATCATAGCGAGGATGTAAAGCTGATAATTTCACTGAGATGCCGGGATTAAGTCGAGGATCGGTTGTTTTAACCATCAGACCAATGGCATGAATGGCATGCTGATACGCATTGAAATAATGTTCGGCATCAGCTGATGTACGCGCTGCTTCTCCCAACATATCGTAAGAAAAAAGATAACCGCATTTTTCAAGGTCTTTCGCATGTTTTAAGGCAGCTTCAATGCTTTCGCCACAGACGAATTGATTGCCGATAGCTTTCATCATTTTTAAGATAATTGGCCGTAACATTGTCGTGCTTAAACGTGACGTAAGACGCTTGAGCGAGCCCCACAAATTTTGCGGTGCAATGTCTTGTGGTTGGTACAATTTACCGGTAAGTAATAAAGACCACGTAGCAGCATTGACAAAGAGCGGGTTATTTTTATCTAAGTGATTTTTCCAATTGGCTGATGACAGTTTATCGCTAATAAATTTATCCATGGTAGTTGAGTCAGGAATACGTAGCAGTGCTTCGGCAAGACACATTAAAGCAATGCCTTCTTCCGTGGATAAATCATATTGGTGTAATAAAGTGTCTAGTTTACCCAGTTTTTTTTTATGTTGGCGGGTGCCGGCCACTAATCGCGATGCTTCTGTAGTGATTTGATTTAATTGATCTTTTGGTAAAGTGACATCCGGCAGTAGCGCATTTAGACAATCTGTTTCATCCATTCGATAGGCATTTGTGATAGTATCGCGCAAGCGATTAGAAGAGGGCATGGGCTGATGAGTCAGCATAAGAATAAATCTTCCTTGGTTAGATTTTTAGTGGAAAGGATTTTATCTACTTCTAGCGCTGAAAACTATGATAATGACAATTGATTGGCTACATGATGAAGAATATTCCTAAAATAAATGCATTAGTAAAACGGTTCCGTGGTTTATTGCCTGTGGTGGTTGATGTCGAAACGGCTGGTTTGCGCTCAGAGACAGATGGATTGCTAGAAGTGGCTGCGGTTCTGCTTGGAATGAATGAAGATGGTAAATTGTATGCTCTGCAAACGGTAAGCTATCACGTTGAGCCATTTCCGGGCGCGAGATTAGAGAAAGAAGCCTTAGAAATTAATGGTATTGATCCATTTCATCCTTTGCGCATGGCTATTCCCGAAGCGCAAGCTTTACAGCGTCTTTTTAACGTCATTAAGCAACAGTTGGCACTAACAGGTTGTTACAGAGCGGTGCTGGTGGGGCATAATGCCTGGTTTGATTTAAGTTTTATTTTAGCGGCCGCTCGACGTAGCGGGCTTAAGTCTATTCCTTTCCACACATTTACGACGTTTGATACAGCTTCTTTAGCCGCAGTTGCTTTAGGAGAATCCGTGCTAGCACGCGCTGTGCGACGGGCTCGTATTCCTTTCGATGTCACTAAAGCACATTCTGCCATTTATGATGTTGAGCGCACCGCGGAATTATTTTGTCATATCGCTAATCGTTGGGGTTAGACGTTAATCAAAATTCAAGCCAAAAAAAAGCCCGCTATTGCGGGCTTTTTGAAGCGTTTGGATATTAACTAAATTTAACGCTAGTGCGAACTGAAACGAGGTTGGTATTGTTACCATTGCCACCGTTGCTAGTGCTGTAAGCTTGATCATGATCCCATTCAATCGCAACAAGGGTGTTTTTACCGAACACATCAACACCGTAACCGATCAACCAACGATCTCTTGGGAGACCGAGGTTTGCAGCTTCGCGAGAAGCTTGGTAACCAATGTAGATGTCGTTAGTGCGGCAAAATGCATCAAAGTCAAAGCTTGCTTGGATGCCTGCAGCCCATGGTTTACCACCTGTTGTGCTGGTGAGAATGTCGTTCTTCGGTAAGTCAAGAATGTTGAAGCGTTGCAATGCTGTTGTATAACGTGCGCCGATAGTGAATGGGCCGCTATTGATATCAGCATAAGCTGCGCCGCCGCTAACGCGAGAATTGTAACCGGTGGTGCCTGTGGTTACAGCTGCGTTAACCTGGCTTACCATGTAAGCTACGTCGTTAACACCAATTAAGTTGTACAAGTAGCCAACACCAATATCCCAACCTAAGCAATCGCTGGGTTGATCATATCCTAAAGACACACCATAGTTGGTCGTGGTGGTGCTGTGGAATGTCTTGGTGATTGGATCATCAAATCCGTAGATTTGACCATGGAAACCATTCACTAAGAAGCCCACATTGAGCGAGGTAGCTAAGGTTTCAGACAAGACTTGTGTCAAGCTACGTGTGATTGGATGGATTTCATAACGGCTGAAATCTTGGAAATGTTTACCGACTTGGATAAAGAACGGTGATTCATCCAAATTTCCAAACGTTGCGTAAGCTTGTTCTAACTGAACGGTGCTGTTACCGCCAGAGCTGACGTTGTTGCTATAAGCAGCACTGTATTCAGTTTTGATTAGGTCTGGTGACGGTACGGTAAACGGACCCGTAAATGGTGCATTGATCGTTGCTGTGCTGTAGCTCAAGCTAGCAAATGCTTTTGCCCACTCGTTAATATCAGCAGCAAGATTTAAGTATGCATCATTGAGTGAGAATCTTTGATAGTTTTCACCCATGTAGTTGGTGTTACGGTTACCAAATTTACCTAAGTCAACATTGACACCGCCGCTGATAGCAATTCGGTTGAACCAGCCTGGATTGCAAGGATTTGGCCAGGAACGACCCATGTTCTGAGTCATATCTGTCATAATCATTGTATTTTGGCTGATCATGCAAACTGCTTGATCTTTATATGGAAGAGCGCCCATGTCTTTATATTCATGACATTCATGGTGGGCAACGGCGTGGTGGTGTTTATGGTGGTGTTTGTGCTTGGTCATAGCGGCTGCAAACACCGGGCAGCTGACTAATCCAAGTACGCTCATTGATGCAACAACGAGTTTTAATTTCATAGTTGTAGTATCTCCTTGAAAATGTTTAATCCGGACGAGTTCTAAAATTAACCTACTAGTGTCCACTATTGCAAGCAAAATTTTCATCCAAACGCGTTGAAGCTGCGCATTTTAGCTTACATGAATACATTTTTTATTCATAAAATAAAAAACTGCATAATATAAGACAAAGATGTAAAAATTCTTACATTCGTTTTCTACGAAAGGAGTTTATAACAGAGATAATTTTTTTTTAAAAGTTTTTTTTAAGCGTGCGAAATGAAATTAAAAACATAAAAAAACCCGCCATTATTAGCGGGTTTTTACTAAAAGAAAAATAATAAAATTATAATTGTTCTGACTCTGCTGCGAGGTATTGTGCAATGCCTTCAGTGGTTGGTTTAATTCCTGTTTTACCTTTGGTCCAACCTGCAGGACAAACTTCACCGTGCTGTTCGTGAAATTCTAATGCATCAATTAAGCGAATCAGTTCATCCACATTTCGACCTAATGGAAGATCATTAATAATTTGTGAACGTACAATGCCCTTCTTATCAATGATAAATGCACCACGCAAAGCAACATGTGCAGTGGGATGTTGTACACCATAAGCTTGGCAAATTTGATGCGTGACATCTGCAACCAATGGATAGTGCACTTGACCAATGCCGCCATTGGCAATGGGTGTGTTACGCCATGCATTGTGTGTGAATTGAGAATCGATGGAAATACCGATAATCACAGTATTACGTTTTTCAAATTCAGCAATACGATTGTCTAGAGCAATCAATTCAGAAGGACAAACGAAAGTGAAGTCTAAGGGATAGAAGAAAATAATCGCCGGTTTATTGGCGATGGCTTTATGCAAGTTAAATTCATTGGTAATTTCACCGTTGGCTAATACGGCGGCTGCAGTAAAATCAGGGGCTTTTTGGCCAATTAAAGTCATCATGGAAAATCCTCATTTTATCTAGGGTCAATTGAAAGAATGGCGCACATTATAACTTATATGGGTACATAAGTGTAAAATAGCGGAAAATTTTGTATCATTCCTTCACTAACTTGGCAAGGACTATCTAAGATGCTGATATTTGGATTAATTTTATTGGGTGTGTTATTGAATGCGAGTGCGCAATTATTGCTAAAAGCGGGAATGACCCAAATTGGTCATTTTAACTTTAGCTTTGGAAACATTGTTCCCATTGGTATTAAAGTCATAGGAAATACTCCAATTATTACTGGGTTATCCCTTTATGTAATGAGTGTGGCCGTTTGGCTCTTGGTTTTATCAAGGGTTCAGGTAAGCTTTGCTTATCCTATGTTAAGTATCGGATATATAGTGAATGCCTTGGCGGCTTATTATCTTTTTGGTGAGCCATTAACGTCCATTCGAATGTTAGGCATTTTTATTATCATCACAGGTGTTTATCTCGTCGCCCAAAGCAGTCACTAATCAAAAGTAATCATTAATCAAAAGGAGAGTATTATGAGCGAGGAATTTTTACCATTCTCACGTCCTTCCATTAGCCAAAATGCCATTGATGATGTGGTGGAATGTCTTAAAAGTGGTTGGATTGCAACGGGCCCACGCGTAACAAAATTTACTGAATTATTGCAAAGTTATTTTAATACGCCATTGGCGCTACCTTTAATGTCTGCAACAACGGGTTTGCATTTGAGCTTGCTTGGCATGCAATTGGAACCTGGTGATGAAGTGATTACTACGCCACTTACGTTTGCAGCCACATTAAATACGATTGTATTGGCAGGAGGTAAACCCGTATTAATTGATATTGATCCACACACGCTGAATATGGATCTAAACCAATTAGAAAATGCAATCACTGAGCGTACACGTGTCATCATGCCAGTTCACTTTGCCGGGTTGCCTGTCGATTTGGATAAATTATATGAGATTGCTAATCGACACCAATTACGTGTATTAGAAGATGCTGCGCATGCCATGGGTGCCGAATATAAAGGTAAACGCATCGGTAGTTTTGGTGATACACAAGTGTTTAGTTTCCATCCCACAAAAAATATCACGACCGGTGAAGGTGGTTGTGTGACGACGCGCGATGAAAAATTAGCTGAACACATTGCTCGTTTACGTTTTCATGGCATTGATCGTCAAGCATTCAATCGCTATGGAAAAGGTGGCACGCAAGATTATGAAATTGTTATTCCTGGTTATAAATCAAATATGACAGATATCCAAGCAGCAATAGGCATTCATCAAATTCAAGAACTCACACAATTTATCGCAAGACGTGCGGAGCTTGCTGAACGTTATCAACAAGCATTGTCCGATTGGTCACAATGGACCCTACCTCAAGCGCCTGATTACCCGCATCTTCATGCATGGCATATCTATACACCGCTTATTAATGAGGACGTGGCAGGAATGAATCGAGATGAATTTATGCAAGCCATGAAAGAGCGCAACATTGGTACGGGTCTGCATTATCGTGCAGTGCATTTATATCCTTATTATCGACAAGTATTTAATTTTAAGAATGGTGATTTTCCACATGCGGAAGATGTTTGTGAGCGTATCGTCAGTTTGCCTTTATTTCCAAGCATGACGGATGCTGAGCACGACAGGGTGTTGGATGTGATGTATCAGGTATTTAATCAGTAGGATCATTTATGAATATTTTAATTTTAGGCGCAAACGGATTTATTGGTAGTCATTTAACGGAAGCCATTTTAGAAAAGACAAATTGGCATGTGAACGCGATGGATTTGACGGATGATAAGATTACTCATTGCTTGACGAATCCACGATTTCATTTTATGCGTGGTGATATTACTAAACAAACGGATTGGATAAACGAACAAGTGCAAGCATGTGATGTGGTATTGCCGTTAGTAGCTATTGCAACACCGGCAGTGTATGTGCAAGCACCTTTACGCGTGTTTGAATTGGATTTTGAAGCAAATCTCGCTGTGGTGCGTTTGTGTGTGAAATACCAAAAGCGTTTAGTATTTCCTTCGACCTCAGAAGTTTATGGCATGTGTAACGATCAAGCTTTTGATGAAGAAAAAAGTCATTTGGTAACAGGGCCTATTAATAAAGAGCGCTGGATTTATTCCACTTCTAAACAATTACTTGATCGTTTAATCTATGCGTATGGAAAACACGAAGGTTTATCTTATGCATTATTTCGTCCTTTTAATTGGTACGGTCCGCGTTTAGATAATGTGATGAATCCGAAGCCAGGCGGTTCGCGTGTCTTAACACAGTTTATCGGCAATATTTTGCGTGGTGAAAATATTAATTTAGTAAATGGCGGTGCACAGCAACGTTGTTTTACTTACATTGAAGATGGTATTGATGCGCTGATTCGAATTATCGAAAATAAAGATGATTGTGCGCATAACCGTATTTTTAATATTGGTAATCCAAATGAAAATATTTCGATTCGCCAATTAGCAGAAACATTGCAACGGTTTATCATCGAAAGTTATCCAAGGCACGCGGCGCAAGCAACCGCCACGCAGTTTATTGATATTGATGCGAAAGAATATTTTGGTGAAGGCTATCAAGATGTCTCGCTGCGCGTGCCTCTCATCGAGCATGCCCGCCGCTTCTTAGGCTGGATGCCGCAAGTTAATATTGAGCTCGGCTTAAAGAAAACGTTAGATTTTTATTTGGCATAGGTGGCTAATAAAAAGGCCGTTGTTAGACGGCCTTTTAAATATTGGCAAAATTTATTTTTTTCAGCTGTATATGGAATTAATGGGCATGAATAATTATTAGGTCTGGCCCATTCTTCTGTTATTACTATGCAAGGATTCCCAAGTTTGTAGCTGTGCTGCTTCACGTTTGCTTTGTTCTTGGGTCGTAAAAAATCTAAAATTAGCATATTTGGTTGGTAGTTTATTTGCTTCTTCTTTGCTACACCAATCAGGAGTATCTTTTGCGTGTTGAAAATCAGGCAATTCTTCAGCGGAGATAATTTCATAAGTCACACCGAATTGACCATTTCGACCGACACGTGCATCTTCTTGAGTAGAGAATCGATCTGAATTAAGTAATTTTGCTCGAATACTAAAATCTACATTTTTAAAATTCATACCTCGGCTAGCAGCTAATGTGGCAAGAGTAATCTTGCCAGGTTTGCACGCATTTCCAATCGCAACATTTGCAGGAGGACGAAGCTTGGGGTTATCTATGGGATTATTATGAGTATCATCCATAATTTGAATTTGAGTAATCTTCATTGTTTTTAAATAATTATAAAAATTCTTACATTCTTCAATGGTGCTAAAAAAGACTAAACAGGATTTGTTATTCTCTTGGATTGCTCTTAAGGCTTCATGCAATTTAGCAAAATGTTGCGTACGACCGCCATTCACAATGATAGGAGGAAAGTGATAAGTACGATTATAGAGGGTTGTTGTATGTTCATCTGTTGGATCATCGTTTACGGGCACTTTTGGCCATTGTATTCCCTCAGGTTCGGGTCTTTTTGCACGCGGCATAATGACCACATTCTCTGTTTGCATGATTTTTTTAATTTTTTCCAATACTTTTCCGGTACCTAAGCTACCTGTAAAAAGATGATGCGATGAATACTTCAACATGTGTGTACTCACACTTCCTTCTTTAAGTATCTTTGATACGCTGGGAATAAAAATTTGACGGAATTTCTTCTTATTAATAGGTTTATCTTCAAGTTTTTTATTTTCCCAGGCTGAAATACATTGATGTATCCCTTTGCTCCAATGCGAATTCAGATCGACACACCCGGTGGTTTCCTTATGCACAATTTGCACTTTGCCAATCATGCTTGAGTCCGTTTGAATAATGTAATCTTGTCCTTTAACAAGAGTCATGGCTGTTATAGCGGCTTTAATCCATGGGAGTAATAAATGTTTATTATTTTTTAACGAATTAAAGACACTGTTATTCTTGAGTTTAGAATCCAGGTGACTTTGGATGTAATCAAAAATTTGCTGTTTACCATTAGGATGGTTATCCTGAATAAGATTTGTTCTTACGATGGAATTGAGCGCATTAAGAAACTCGACAAACGGTTGGGTGGCTTCCCTATTCTCTTCAGTAGAACTTTCAGAAATCTGCATTGTAGTGCTAGCGTCAATATCAAAAAAACCATCGCCTTCGTCGGCTAATACCATATCAGCTTTTCTTGCAAAGTTAACTTTGGTATCAGACATTGTCGATGCGGGGTTCTCCTCAAGCTCATCCTTTAAACCTTGGATGACTGATTTTGAAACATCATTAATAAAAATAGCTGCATGGCTAATTTGTTCAGGAGGATAAGTCCAGTCCGCAATCTTCAAATTTAACAAAGAAGCAATAGGTGCCAGTTTATCAACTGCTTCTTTAGCTAAAAATTCATTATGACTTAATAGGTCAATTTTTTTGCCTTGCAATGCATTTAAGAGGGCAATGAATTGAATGATCGTTGTTTTACCTTCGCTGGTATCAATTTGGAATAAAGTGTCTTGTTTTAAAGCAATTAAAACGGGGATAATTTGCTCTAATCGAAGCCATTCTTTAAACATTCTGCAATGCACTTCTCTAAGCAAAATCAAGCAATCAATAATTGTGATAGTCTTATTACTTAAATTGTCAGGTAATTTTTTAATAAGATTATTAAGTTCACTGGGGTTGTGATTATCATATTGATGCCTTGCTTTATTAATGGTTTGAACTTGCAGTTTAATATAATCACGCAATTCATTATTTAATCCGAGTCGATTCATTAAATTTTCAATGTCATCGGGTTCGTAGCAAGATTTATCTACTATAATGACTTTAGATTTTTTATTGTCATTATTTGTAGAGTCTGTATTAGTTTCCGAATGAGTGTTTGATGCCATTTTGTTCGGTAACTTTATAACGTCTTGTTTTATTTGTTCCCATTGCTTTGCTAAAGTTGTGTTTAAAGTTGTTAATCTTTCAACATTCTTTGAATTATTGTGGAACCTGTAGGTTAAAAATTCTGAAAATGGAGATGACGTATAATTTGTCCATATGCTAAGTGCCTGTTCCAGATGGTTTGGATGGACATTGGTAGCGATATATCTCAAGAAAAGACCACGGTAAAAAAGAAAATTATCTTCGCTCGTTGGATCAAATTGAATATTTGAAAATTCATCTTCCTTAATAAATGAATAATCAGTTAGCTTCCCTTTAAATTTGTCTTCAAATTGTTGAGTTAGATAGAAAGACGAACTTTCATCATTAAAGAACATTTGTTCACAAACAAATCCGTAGCCGGATTTTAATTTGCTTTTAGAAAGAATTGCATTATCTGGCAATTCAGCAGCAAATACGGCTTGAATATGATAGTTGGATTGATTTTCTTGTGTCATTGCCAAGCTAATGCAATCAGTAATATTTCTTATATGATTAATCTTTCCATCTTTAAGCAATGTTGATGGTAGAGGAATATTTCTTTGTTTGAAAAAATCTAGTAAATAAAACATAGATGAACTAATTCTGTCAAATGTACCATCAGATGAGAAAAAATAGTCAATTTCTTCGGGATTTAAAGTTATTAGACGGTTTAGATTTTCAATCTGATCTTCTGAATTAAGCAGAGGAGCAAACGCAATTTCCAGATAATGTAGGCCTGGAAATGATGTGCATAATTCACCATAAGAACATGGTTTTTCATCGCCCAAAAATCTTGCTAAGAATGCTTTTAATAGTGAATTGCCTTTGACAACGATATCGCTTTCATCAAATTTAATGAAAATATCAATCATCGTTTTAATGAAAATATTTGATTTATCAGCATAAGCCATGGTTATTAAAGCAAGAAATATCCGAGAATGAAATGATACCTTCGTCGTTATACCAGAAAACGAGTTTTTCATGCTTAGTAATGTGTTATCTTGAGACCATTTTTCTATATAGGATAACTGCTGTTCGCTTAGTTTAATTTTGCGTTGATTAATAATGTTTAAAAATGTTTCTTTAGTGATTTCTTTTTCATTCAAAGTCGGAATGTTTTGTTCAAATAAATTATCATCGGTATCAGTGAACCGTATCCGCAAGCGCACCTCATCTTTTGATAAAGTGGCTAATTGGTAAGCTTCGTAATCCTTATCATATTTCAATACAAACTTATTATTTATATTCTCTATATATAATCCTAAAGGTAGATTTTCCAAATCGGTTAGTTTTTTAGCCCCGTTAGAATTACTCCAAGCATGAACATTTTTCGCAAATATCTCACGAGCAGCATTAGTAATTAAAAAATTTTCTGGATTAACTTCAGTTAATTTTTGATTTTTTCTATATTCATTTAATGATATGAATATGGGGCTGATGGCTAGCATTTGGAATGCTTCACTTTCTGCACAACCTCTTCCAAAGTCAGTGTATTTTTCCTGAATAGAATTATCTGTCCATTTGTTTTTCTGAAAAATATCAGTATGCATATCGATGGAGGTATTTTGTATTAACGCTTCATTAATATCTGCCTCATTTTTTACATCGTTATTGTGTCGAGTGTCGTGCGTGTGAATATCTGCTAAAGATAAATCGTATGAAAGGGAAATATTTTCGTTCAACAAAACGGCTAAATGTGGAGGAAGAGAGGGATTTGGTTTTTTCTTCTCATTGTTGGGTGTCGTTATTTTTACTAAATCTTGCTTCGGATGTGCAATCTGTGTCGCAAGGAGTCGAGCTTTAATCATTTCATGAGGTAAATATTTTTCTCTTCGTTCATCAATACGATTTGCAGTGGCAGGAAAACTTTTTTCTAGAGTGCTAACAAAATTTTCATCTTGGAAACAGCTTTTGTCGAATTGGAGTTTTAATTCAGTACGTTTTTTTAGCCACAAAATAATACGTTGCCAAAAAGAAAATTTAGGCGTGCTTTTAGTTACCCCTTTTTTCTCAGCATCCCACAATAAAATGGCTGTTTGTAGATAAGTTTGCGAATTCAGTAAAGTGTTTGGGATGTTCTTGAGCGATTTTCTTTTTTGAGAGCTTTTAAACGCGGTATCCGAGCAAGACATTAAATATTGCACAACGGATTCGCCATTGCCAAATTGATAAGCCCAGGATGTGTGTTCGCCGTCTCCAGCCACTGCTAACCATTGTAATAAGCTCTCATTATTTAACATATTGTTTTTTATATATTTTTTTATCCTGGATTCAATGATCCATTTTACAATTGGCTTTAATGGGCGCAGGAAGTTCATTAAATTTGCTCTCTATATGGAAATTTGATTAAAAATTTATCACATCATTCTATGATAATGATTAAGGAAATCTTAGAGATTTTTTGCAAAATTAACTTTTATGCTTCAGATTATTAGAAGTGTTTTTCAGGGGTATACTTAATGATGCCTTTTTTCAGCTGTTTTCTAGTTATCCGTCACACTGAATCGCACTATCTTGTGCTGATTCATAACCCACACTATCTGTGGTGACAGTATTGACTAATGAAGCACCCGAAATGTTGGCTTGAGTAAAAATGGATTTTGAAAGATTAGCTTCATTGAGGTTGGCGCATGTTAAATTGGCGCGAGATAAATCGCTTTGCATTAATTCAGTGCCTGTTAAGTTGGCATGTGTAAGATTAGCATCCGCTAAATTAACCTGATTTAATTTGGCATGACTTAAATCAGCATAACTTAAATCGACGCTAGCTAAATTCATTTTAGATAAATTCACGCCAGCTAAATTGCTATGCGACATATTGGCTTCACGTAAATCAATTTTGCCCGGCAAAAAAGGATAACCACGCAAATCTGCATTGGATAAATCTAATTGTGTGCTTTGGGTCGTTTTTTGTAATTCGCGTAATTTATTGAGATCACGTTCATTGGCCGCTAAGCTAACGAGCGGTAGTAATCCTAAGCTGATAACGAGACCCAGAATGGATTTTTTAGACATACTCAATTAACTTTTTTCAGAAGATAAGCGATTAATGCTTGCACCTAATTGCGTTAATTTTTCTTCGATGCATTCGTAACCACGATCAATATGGTAAATGCGATGAATACACGTTTCGCCATCGGCTGCAAGACCTGCGAGTACTAAGCTTGCTGAGGCACGTAAATCAGTAGCCATCACAGGTGCGCCGTGCAAAAATTTAGTTCCCATGCAAATAGCCGTGTTGCCTTTTAAAGCAATATTTGCTCCCATGCGCTGTAATTCTTGAACGTGCATAAACCGATTTTCAAAAACCGTTTCTGTAATGACACCCGTGCCTTCGGCAACCGTATTGACCGCCATCATTTGTGCTTGCATATCTGTAGGGAAAGCAGGATAGGGTGCAGTGCTGATATTAATCGCGCGTGGGCGATTGCCTTTCATATCCAGCGCAATCCAATCACTCCCCGTGTCAATCAAAGCACCGGCTTCTTCCAATTTTAATAACACCGATTCTAATAAATCAGGACGTGCATTTTTTACTTTAATTTTACCGCTAGTGATGGTTGCAGCGGCTAAATAAGTGCCCGTTTCAATTCGATCAGGCATCACATGGTAGCGGCCACTACCCAATTCATCAACACCTTGAATGACGATGGTTGATGTGCCCGCGCCACTAATGTTAGCGCCTAACGCATTTAGAAAGTTAGCGAGATCTTCCACTTCGGGCTCACGAGCAGCATTATGAATGGTGGTTTGGCCTTTCGCCAACGCAGCTGCCATCATGATATTTTCTGTCCCGGTGACAGTGATGATATCCATCACAATAGTGGCACCTTGCAACTGAGCAGCTTTGGCTTTGATATAACCATTTTCGATACGAATATCAGCGCCCATGGCTTGCAGACCTTTCAAGTGCTGATCCACAGGTCGTGTGCCAATGGCGCAACCACCGGGTAAAGAAACGACAGCTTCACCAAACCGGCTTAATAACGGACCAAGGACCAATACCGATGCGCGCATGGTGCGAACGAGTTCATAAGGCGCATAAAAAGAACTTAAATCGCTTGCATCAACTTCGATATTCGACCGCTCGTCAAGGGTAATGCGAACACCCATTTGTCCTAACAAACTGACGATGGTGGTGACATCTTGCAAGTGAGGAATATTGCTAATTTGAATGGGATGTCCCGTAAGCAGAGTAGCAGCTAAAATAGGCAAAGCTGCGTTTTTAGCGCCGGAAATTTTAATTTCACCATTTAATGGTTGCTGACCCTTGATGATGAGCTTTTCCATGCCTTATGTATCTCCTTCATTGGCATTATCAATCATTTGGCATTCTTCAGGGGTAAATGCCTTAATCGATAAAGCATGAAGAGTACCGTCCATGAGTTGTTGTCTTACTGTATCATAAACCATTTGTTGCTTTTGGATTCTTGATTTTCCTACAAAATCAGGACTAATGACCAAGGCAGTGAAGTGAGTGCCATCGCCATCAACATAGGCTTCTGCATTTGGAAGCCCCTTTTTAATTAACTGTTCGATTTCTTCTGAAAGCATGGTATTTATTCTATGATTTTTAGTAATTAACGTAAGGGTGCCATTTTTTACATATTTCAATCACATTTGCAATCAGATTATACTAACCCGATGAGAAACCCAACCTTTACAGTAAGCCCTCAAAATGGCCTATTAACCTCGGTCTTGTATCGACCTTCGCCCCACCAAGATACCCGACCCGAAGGCACCTCAATTGATATGATTGTGATCCATGGTATTAGCTTACCGCCAGGGGAGTTTGGTTCAAATACCGTAGAGGCTTTTTTTTGTGGCAATTTGGATGCTTCATCGCATTCGACGCTGGCTGATATAGCCAATTTGCGAGTTTCTGCACATTTATTGATTAAGCGGACGGGTGACATTATCCAGTTTGTGCCATTTACCCAACGCGCTTGGCATGCAGGTGAATCTTTTTTTGAAGGTAAAACGAATTGTAATGATTTTTCCATTGGCATTGAGTTGGAAGGTACTGATGACATTCCTTATGAAGCGATGCAATATATGCAATTAGGGAAAGTGATCACTGCACTAATGCGCGCTTATCCTTGTATCACTCCCGAACGAATAGTCGGGCATGTTCACATTGCCCCCGGCCGGAAAACTGATCCCGGACCTCTATTTCGCTGGTCTTATTTAAAAGGAATACTAAAATGAGTTTCACCGCTATTTTTATTGCCCTGCTCATTGAACGTTTTTTTGATTGCAGTCACTTACGTTATTGGGGTTGGCTTGCGCGGTATGAAGCATGGCTGGCGGGTAAATTATCCCATCAATCCCCTTATATTGTATTAGCGGCGGCCATTCTTCCCTTGGTAATTATCGTAATGGTGATTGCGCTATTATTAGATAATGTCTTATTTGGCTTTTTAAAATTAGCTTTTTCAATTTTACTCATTTTGTATTGTTTTGGGCCGAGGAATTTGTGGGCAGATATGTTTGCCTGTTTGAATGCGATTGGGGAAGGTGACACCACGTCTGCCGCTGAGAAATTAAAAGTAACGTTTGGCATCATGCCAAGTAAACCGCAAGAAATGCATCATCAATGGCTGAATGCTATTTTTATTCAAGCGAATCGTCGAGTATTTGCAGCCATTATTTGGTTTAGCATCCTTGGATTGCCTGGCATTGTTTTATACCGTTTAATTTCGCTGTTAGCGTCTGATCCATTTAAAGAAAATACGGATCCGCAAATTTCCCATACCGCTAGTTTGATTGAATCCTATTTAGATTGGCCAGCTGTGCGTGCACTGACATTTATTTTTGCGTTGGGTGGTAATTTCGGTCGAGTATTCACTTGTTGGCGTAAACGCGTATTGTCAGGCGTGGAAGCAAATGAGTCTTTACTAGTAGAGTGCGGCACGTTAGCGCTTAACACAACAGAGATGACAGATGGTTCTGCTGAAAAAGAAGAAATTAGTTTGTTGGATCGCTCTTTTGGCATCGTGTTGGTTGTCATTGCTGTGCTTGTTTTCCTGGTTCCGTGATTGCTGCCGCCGTTTCTGTAGCGCTTGCTTGTGCGGTTAATGACGATGCGGGAAAGATGATTGAGTTATCTCAACCCGCAAAACGCATCATTAGTCTTACGCCAGGCACGACGGAAACCCTTTTTGCGATAGGTGCAGGTAATCAAATCGTTGGTACTATCAATGGATCGGATTATCCTTTAGCAGCCCAACGCATTCCGTTAGTAGGAACTTATACAAGAGTAGACACAGAACAGATTATCGCTTTGCATCCCGATTTAATTATTACATGGGGCAGTTTGTTTCCTCGGGAAGTGGAGCGGTTTCAGCATTTAGGTATTCCCGTCTATATTTCACAGCCGCATTCTATTAAAGACGTCCTTTCAACCGTACAACGGTTGGGTTGCTTAACGGGTCACAAAAAAGAAGCCAATCAATTAACACAGACTTTTACCCAGCAGTTACTTGTTTTACAAAAACGGCATCCAAAGCAAAAACCGCTGATAGTGTTTTACCAATTAGGTTATTCGTTACAAACAATCAATAAAACGAGCTGGATTAACGAAGCGATTGAGCTTTGTGGCGGCCAAAATTATTTCAAAGGCTCCCATTGGCCTGCTCCTACGGTGACTTGGGAAAGTATCCTCCAAATCAATCCTGACTTAGTCATTAATGATGCAGGTAATGTGAGTTGGAAAAAAGATTGGCAGCAGTGGCCTAAGCTTAACGCTGTGAAGAACAAAAACCTATTTACCGTTTCAGCCGATTGGGTCGATCGTCCGGGCCCCCGCTTAATTTTGGGTGTTCAACAAATATGCTATGCCATTGAACAGGTTCGCGAAAAAAATAAAGCAGATTCATCTAAAAAAGATTAAATATTGATCAACTGCAGTCGTCTTAATCTGCGTCCTATCCGGTGCGGTTATAATAGTCAAATAACTAAAATCAAGTTAAACTTGGCCCCAAATTAGATCCGTAGACCAAAATAATAGGAAACGCGTAATGAAAAAAACGTGGAGTGATAACGACCCAATTGAAACGCGCGAATGGCTTGAGTCGCTTGCTTCTTTAGTGAAGCATGAAGGGAAAGAACGCGCACAATTTATTTTGCAGCAATTACTTGCGGAAGCTCAAAATCAAGGACTCGAAGGTACAAAAGGCGCTGAACCCTTGGTAAGCCCTTATTGCAATACCATCTCAATAGATCAACAACCCGACTATCCCGGCGATTTAGCCTTAGAAGCAGCGATTGAAGCTGCTATTCGTTGGAATGCATTAGCCATGGTGATCAATGCCAAACGTCATGTCGGTGGAGTGGGCGGTCATTTATCCTCATTTGCATCTATTTCGACGCTCTACGAAGTTGGGTTGAATCATTTCTTCCACGGTCCCACCCAAGAAGCACCAGGGGATTTAATTTATTTTCAAGGCCATTCATCCGAAGGAAATTATGCGCGTGGTTTTTTAGAAGGTCGCATTTCAGAAGAACAACTGAAAAATTTCCGCCAAGAAGTGGGAGGAAAAGGTGTTTCTTCTTACCCTCATCCTTGGTTGATGCCTGATTTTTGGCAGTTTGCGACGGTGTCATTGGGCTTAGGTTTATTACAAGGTGTGTATCAAGCGCAACTTTTAAAATATTTAGAAAATCGTCATTTGCTTTCTGCTAACGAGCGTAAAGTATGGGTGTTTTGTGGCGATGGTGAAATGGATGAACCTGAATCCATCGGTGGTCTTACATTAGCTGCGCGTGAAAAATTAGATAATCTCATTTTTGTCATTAACTGTAATTTACAACGTTTAGATGGTTTAGTCCGTAGTAACAGTAAAATTGTGCAAGAGATGGAAGCTTTATTTCGCGGTGCGGGTTGGCATGTGATTAAAGTGCTATGGGATAGTCATTGGGATAACGTTTTTGCTCGCGATAAAAACGGTGCATTACTAAAACGCCTTGGTGAATGTGTTGATGGTGACATGCAAACCGCTTATGTACGCGGTCCAGACTATTTCCGTGAATTTCTATTTAATTCAGATGAATTAAAAGGGTTGATAGCTGATCTTTCTGATGAAGACTTAATGAAACTGCATCGCGGCGCACACGATCCTATTAAAGTCTATGCTGCGTACAAAGCAGCGATTGAGCACCGTGGACAACCCACTGTGATTTTGGCGCAAGGTATTAAAGGCTATGGTTTAGGTACGGGTTCTGCGGAAGGAAGAAATATCGCTCATAATCATCTTGATATGACCGATGAAGAGTTAAAAGCATTCCGTGATCGTTTTAAATTGCCACTTACTGATGAACAACTACTCGGTTTGGAATATTACAAACCAGCCAAAGACAGTAGCGAATTAAAATATTTGAAAGCACAACGCGATAAATTAGGTGGCTACTTACCTTCTCGCCAAGTGGTTTCACAATCATTGCCTGTCCCTGAACTCAATGAGTTTGATGCAGTATTGCAGGGTTCAGGTGATCGCACCCTATCAACGACGATGGCATTAGGTCGAATTTTAAATGTGCTCTTAAAAGATAAAACCATAGGACCTCGTGTGGTGCCTATTTTTTCTGATGAAGTGCGTACGTTTGGTCTTGAAGCATTATTCCGTCAAGTAGGTATTTATTCGCCGGTTGGCCAGCTTTATACACCCGAAGATAAAGAACAGTTTTTGTATTATCACGAAGCCAAAGAAGGGCAAGTACTGGAAGAAGGTATTACCGAAGCCGGTTGTATGTCTGCTTGGATTGCAGCTGCTACTTCTTATGCAACGAATCGCTTTCCAATGATCCCGTTTTTTACCTACTATTCGATGTTTGGATTCCAACGCGTGGGTGATTTAATTTGGGCGGCAAGTGATATGCGTGCACGTGGTTTTTTAATCGGTGCTACTGCCGGACGAACCACTTTGGAAGGTGAAGGTTTACAACATCAAGATGGTAGCAGTTTGTTAACGGCATCCACTTTTCCTACCTGTCGTGCTTACGATCCCGCTTATGGTTACGAAATGGCCGTCATTATCCAGCACGGTTTAAAAGAAATGGTGACTGATGAAAAAGATGTTTTTTATTACCTCATGGCAATGAATGAACGCTATGCGCAACCCGCTATGCCGAAAGGTGTAGAAGAAGGCATCATCAAAGGGATGTATTTGTTCAAGGCAGCAGAAAAAGCACCGCAAACCATTCAGTTGTTAGGTAGTGGTGCCATTTTAAATGAAGTCATTGCGGCTGCTGATTTACTAAAACAAGATTATGGTATTGCTGCTGATGTGTGGAGCGTCACCAGTTTTGGTGAGTTAAGACGTGATGGCGCTCGTGTTGAGCGTGAGAATATGCTGCATCCAGAGAAAAAACCGGCTGTAAGTTATGTGACGAAATGTTTAGAGAAAACAAAGGGACCGATTGTGGCAGCAACGGATTACGTGCGTGCCTATGCAGACTTGATTCGTCCTTATTTAAACCGTACTTACCTTACTTTGGGAACGGATGGTTTTGGGCGCAGTGATACACGAGAGCAATTACGCCACTTTTTTGAAGTAAACCGGTATTATATAGTGGTGGCAGCATTGTACGCGTTAGTAAAGGAGGGTGCACGACCCGCTGCTGATGTCACTGCCGCAATGAAAAAGTATGGGATTGACCCTAAAAAACCTAATCCGGTAACCGTCTAAGGAGATAGCCCTTGTCGCAAGTTAAAACGATTAAGACGCCTGATTTTGGCGGCGCCACCGATGTCACTGTGATTGAAATATTAGTAAAACCAGGCGATGCCATTAACGTTGATACCCCTATTGTCACCTTAGAATCCGACAAAGCAACCATGGAAATTCCTAGTTCGGATGCCGGGTTGGTGAAAGAAGTGAATGTCAAAGTGGGCGATAAAATTAATACCGGTGATGTGCTTGTCACTTTAGAAAGTGAGGGTGCAACAAAATCCGCCGAAGCTACAAAACCTGCAACGAAACCTTCAGAAGAATCACCTAAAGAAAAACCTCAAAAAGCCAAGGTTGAAGCAGAAAAGCCTCAAGCACGAGAGTCAACGGAAGAAAGAAAAGTATTGTTGGGTGAGTTGCAAACGAATAATGATGTGCATGCAGGCCCTGGTGTGCGTCGCCTTGCACGTGAATTAGGTGTGAACCTAAGTTTGGTACCCGGTAGCGGCCCTAAACAACGTATTTTAAAAGAAGATGTACAAGCGTTTGTTAAAACGCAATTGACTCAAGTGCAAAGTCCTAGTGCAATGATGTCGATGCCTGCCATTGATTTTTCTAAGTTTGGTGATACAGACGTTCAAACGTTATCACGATTAAAGAAAATTTCTGGTAAAAATCTCCAACGCAATTGGATGGTTATTCCACATGTTACGCAATTTGGTGAAGCAGACATTACCTCGTTGGAAGATTTTCGTGTGGCGCAAAAAGCTGATCTCGAAAAGCAAAACGTAAAATTGACGCCACTGGTTTTTGTCATGAAAGCAGTCGTTGCCTCGCTTAAAGCATTTCCGCATTTTAATGCCTCATTAGATGCCAGCGGTGAAAATCTGATTTTGAAAAAATATTTTCATGTGGGTGTGGCTGTCGATACGCCTGAAGGTTTGATTGTTCCTGTGATTCGTGATGTGGATAAAAAAGGCTTGGTTGAATTAGCTAAAGAGCTGGCTGTTGTCAGTGATAAAGCACGTAAAAAACAGCTCACGCCGAATGAATTGCAAGGTGGTTGCTTTTCAATTTCCAGTTTAGGTGGTATTGGTGGCACTGCATTTACGCCTATTGTGAATTATCCCGAAGTGGCGATTCTTGGTGTTTCCAAAGCAGCTTTTAAGCCTGTTTATCAAGAGGGTGGATTTGTCCCTCGATTGATGCTGCCTTTGTCACTTTCTTACGATCACCGTGTAATCGATGGAGCAGACGGCGCACGCTTTATTGTGCATTTAACCAATATGTTGTCAGATATAAGAAATTTATTGCTATAAAGGAACAAAAAAATGAGTATGCAAACAGAAGTGGTGGTATTAGGCAGCGGTCCTGGTGGATACACAGCCGCATTTCGTGCAGCAGATCTTGGCAAAAAAGTGATTCTCGTTGAGCGTTATGACACGATTGGCGGTGTTTGTTTGAATGTGGGTTGCATTCCCTCTAAAACATTATTGCATGCTGCAAAAGTTATCGATGATGCAGCAGACATGGCAGAAAATGGCATTCAATTTTCTAAACCTAAAATTGATACAACTAAATTGCGTGAATGGAAAAATAAAGTTGTCAGTAAATTGACCGGTGGTCTTAAAATGCTGGCCAAGCAACGTAAAGTTGAAATTGTGCATGGCACGGGTAAATTTATTTCTGATCATACACTGGAAGTGACAACCAAAGATGGAAAAAAAGAAACGATTGAATTCCAACAAGCTATTATTGCAGCAGGTTCTCGACCTGTAAAACTACCTTTTTTACCTGATGATCCACGTATTATGGATTCAACGGGTGCATTAGAGTTGGAGCAAGTCGAAGGCCGTATGTTGGTCATTGGGGGTGGCATTATTGGTCTAGAAATGGCAACAGTGTATGAAGCATTAGGTGCAGAAATCACGGTGGTTGAATTAATGGATCAACTGATTCCTGGTGCTGATAATGATATTGTGATGCCACTTTATAAGCGCATCAAACAACGCTATAAAAATATTTATCTAAAAACCAAAGTAACTAAAGTTGAAGCAAAAAAAGAGGGTTTATATGTCACATTTGAAGGTGAAGGTGCACCAAGCCAACCCGAAAAATTTGATCGCATCCTTTGTGCCGTAGGACGTCGCCCAAATGGTGATTTAATTGATGCTAGTAAAGCAGGTGTACAAGTGGATGAGCGTGGTTTTATTAAAACTGACAAGCAAATGCGCACCAATGTGCCGCACATTTATGCCATTGGCGATATTGTTGGCAATCCCATGTTAGCGCATAAAGCAATGCCAGAAGGTCGTGTGGCGGCGGAAGTGATTACAGGTTTAAAACATTATTTTGATCCGAAAGCGATTGCAAGCGTTGCTTATACTGATCCTGAAATTGCTTGGGTCGGCCTGACAGAAAATGAGGCGAAAGCAAAAGGGATTAAATACGGTAAAGGCGTTTTCCCTTGGGCTGCTAGCGGACGATCATTAAGTATCGGTCGTAGCGAAGGTTTAACCAAGTTACTGATCGATGAAACCACGCATCGTGTGATTGGCGCAGGTATTGTCGGGACTAATGCAGGTGAACTCATTGCTGAAATTGCATTAGCCATTGAAATGGGCTGTGACGTGGAAGACATTGCGCTGACCATTCATCCGCACCCGACATTGTCTGAGACGGTAGCTTTAGCCGCTGAAGTGTACGAGGGCACAATTACGGATTTATATTTGCCTAAGAAAAAAGAAAAGGCTTAGCACGTAGCCCGGATGAAATGCTCTTCATTTCATCCGGGGTCAATTCTGACATCGTTTCCTAATACTTCTGCATCGTTGAATCAATTTCATTCGCCCATGCAGTGATGCCGCCGCGTAAGTTTTCTACGTGGGTAAATCCTTGATTCATTAAAAATTCTGTCGCGCGACGTGAGCGACCTCCAGCATGGCAATGTATAACAATATGTTGGTCTTTGTTTAATTCATTTAAACGGGAAGGTAGCTCAGCAAAAGGAATGAGGTGGCCATTGAGATTGCAAATGGCATATTCATCCGCATTACGTACATCCAAAATAAAAACATCAGCACCAGCTTGACGCAATGCATTCAGTTCTTGAACTGAAATTTCAGGAAGGGTCATGAGTAACTCCATAGCATTAAAAGTATGCTGGGTATGTTCCCACATTTTTTCTTCTTCGTCGCTATCTATGCGGCATGGGTATCGAAACTGAATGATTGAAGATATACTCAATGTACTATTTTACTAGGAGATAGTCATGAATTTTAGATCAGATGATTTTCGCGGCATGATAACGAATAGGGTGAATAGTAACATCCTTTCGTTATTCATGAGCCGTGTGTATGGTTGGATGATGCTCGGTATTGTGGTTACTGGATTAGTGGCTTTTTATGTGGGAAATAATCCGGCCCTTGCTATGAAAGTGTTTATGAATAAACCGTTTTTCTGGGCAGTTATCATCGTGCAATTTCTTGCAGTGATTTATCTAACAGCCATGATTAATAGAATTAGCGCACCTGCTGCGGCGATTACTTTTTTAATGTATTCGGCATTGACAGGTTTAACGCTTTCCATGATTTTTATTTTATATACCCAAAGCAGCATCGCGACTGCTTTTGCTACGACAGCAATCGCCTTTGGTGGTTTAAGTTTGTTTGGCTATGTAACACGGCGTGATTTAGGTCCAGTGGGATCTTTTTGTTTAATGGGCTTATTTGGAATGATTGGTCTTTTGTTGCTATCGATTTTTATACCTGGGTTACGAGGTGATAACGTGCAACTTGCAATCAGTGCAGCGGGGGTGATTATTTTCGCTGGATTAACAGCCTATGACACACAGCGTATTAAAGCATTTGCGGGTTCACCGGCAGGACAAATGCATCAGCAAGCCATTTATGGTGCGCTAATTTTATATTTAGATTTCCTTAATTTATTTTTAAATTTATTACGTCTCATGGGACAAAGAAGATAAGTTAATCCATGCTTCGTCCACTCTTTAAAACAGATTTAGCGCAGCTTCTTGTGATTGAAGAAGCTGCGCATACAGTACCTTGGGGTGAGGAAACATTTAAAATTTGTTTTCAGTCTGGCTATGCTGGCTGGGCGATCGAGCAAGATAAAATCATTCAAGGCTTTGTTATTGTTTCGTTGCGTGCTGAAGAATGTCATATTTTGAATTTATGTGTGGCGCGGGAATATCAGCAACAAGGTCTTGGCAAACGTCTCCTTCAATATGCACTCAACCACGCCAAACAATCGGGCGCATTGGTTGCTTATCTCGAAGTGCGTCGTTCCAATGCGCGTGCCATTACTTTATATAAAAAAGAAAGATTTCTATTAATAGGGACGCGTAAGGATTATTATCCTTCGCCAACAGGAAGTGAGGACGCTTTAATTTTTGCTAGAAGTTTACAAGATGACTTGGTCCTCAAATCTTGATAAATTACTGCACCATCGATAGAAGGTTGAAGTCATGTTAGAAATCACATCATTGCGGAATCACCTGGCCGATTTAGAAGATCGGTTGAATAACATATGGGTGTATCTTTGAAGTTGATCAAAAAATAGCTCGTTTATCCGCCATTAAATCCGAACTCGAACAGCCTGATAGTTGGAAGCAGCAAGAAAAAGCACAAGCATTGGGTAAAGAACGTGTCCAGTTAGAAAATATTATTTCTAATATGATGCAATTACGTCAGCAGTTACAAGATTGTAAAGAGTTACATGAGCTTGCTTTAAATGAGCAAGATGCCGATACCCAGCAAGAAATTCTTCATGATGCCCAAAAAATAACCAAACAAATTGAGCAGCTTGAATTCCAACGCATGTTTTCTGGAGAAATGGACCCAAATTCTGCCTATATGGAAATTCAATCGGGTTCAGGCGGAACTGAAGCTCAGGATTGGGCAGAAATGTTGCTGCGTATGTATTTGCGCTGGGGGGAGCGGCACGGCTTTAAAACTGAATTAATTGAAGTATCGGCGGGTGAAGTCGCGGGCATTAAAAGTGCCACCGTAAAGTTTGACGGGGATTATGCGTATGGTTGGTTGCGGACCGAAAGCGGGGTGCACCGTCTGGTGCGTAAATCTCCCTTTGATTCCAATAACAAACGCCATACCTCGTTTGCTTCTGTGTTTATTTCGCCTGAAATTGATGACAACATCGTGATTGAAATTAATCCGGCGGATTTACGTATTGATACCTATCGCGCCTCCGGTGCTGGTGGACAGCACGTGAATCGTACTGATTCTGCAATTAGAATTACTCATTTGCCGACGAATATTGTTGTGCAATGCCAAGCAGATCGTTCTCAACATAAAAATAGAGCTCAGGCGATGAAGCAATTGCGTGCTAAGCTATATGAGCTTGAACGACAAAAACAACAAGAAAAGCAGGCGCAACTGGAAGCGGGCAAAAAAGACATTACCTGGGGCAGCCAAATTCGGTCTTATGTATTGGATATGTCACGCATCAAGGATTTGCGTACGGGTATCGAAGTAGGTAATACGCAAGCGGTATTGGATGGTGATTTAGATAAATTTATTGAAGCAAGTTTATTAAGCGGATTATAACCATGGCAGATCAACCACAAGACAACGAAACGATCAGTACTCATGACCTCATTGAAATGCGTCGGGCGAAATTAGCTGAATGGCGTAAAATGGGCAATGCCTTCCCTTCAGGATTCCATAGAGATGCGTTTGCAGGTGATTTATTACGCGTTTACGCTGATAAAAGTGCGCCAGAACTTGAGGCTGAACATAAGCTCGTGAAAGTGGCTGGTCGTATGATGTTGCGTCGTCTCATGGGTAAAGCGAGCTTTGCACATATTCAAGATTCATCCGGCCGAATTCAATTATATGTCCGTCAAGATGACCTTTCTCCTGAACACTATGAGCTATTTAAGCAGTGGGATTTGGGTGACATTATTGGTGCAGAAGGTTATTTGTTTAAAACGAAGACGGGCGAATTATCGATTAAGGTGACGCAGCTACAATTGTTAACGAAAGCGGTACGCCCTTTGCCAGATAAATTTCATGGTTTAACCGATCAAGAAACTCGTTATCGACAGCGTTATTTAGATTTGATCGCCAATGAAGAAGTGCGTTTCACATTCTTATTGCGATCGAAAATTATTGATGGTGTCCGTCAATTTTTAAAAGCAAACGGTTTTCTTGAAGTGGAAACACCCATGATGCAAGTGTTGGCTGGAGGTGCGGCTGCAAAACCTTTTATCACACATCATCATGCATTAAACATGCCACTCTATTTGCGCATTGCGCCTGAATTGTATTTAAAACGTTTGGTGGTCGGTGGATTTGAACGTGTTTTTGAAATTAACCGTAATTTTCGGAATGAAGGTTTATCGACGCAACATAATCCAGAATTTACGATGGTTGAATTTTATCAAGCCTATGCTGACTATCGCGACTTAATGAATTTAACCGAAGAATTATTCCGTGCTCTTGCATCAGATGTTTTGGGAAGATTACAATTTGAGTATCAAGGATTGACATTGGATTTTGGTCAACCGTTTAAACGATTGACGTTAAAAGAATCCATTTTGCAATTTAATCCAAGCATTAAAGAAACTGATTTAAATTCGTTAGAGTCAGCAAAAAAAGTGGCGAGCCAATTGGAAATACCGCTGCCTAGTAATGCACAATTGGGTAAAGTGCAAGTTGAGATTTTTGAAAAAACCGTTGAGCACCAATTAAAACAACCCACGTTTATCACTGAATATCCTGCCGAAGTATCACCGCTAGCGCGCAAGAATGATCAAAATCCCTTTGTAACGGATCGCTTTGAATTGTTTATTGCAGGACGTGAAATTGCTAATGGCTTTTCAGAATTAAATGATCCTGAAGATCAAGCCGAACGTTTTCGTTTGCAGATGGAAAGTAAAGCTGCGGGCGATGAAGAAGCGATGCCGTTTGATGCTGATTATATTACTGCGTTGGAACATGGCATGCCACCGACTGCGGGTGAGGGCATTGGGATTGATCGTTTAGTCATGTTACTCACAGACTCACCGTCGATTCGTGATGTAATCTTTTTCCCGCACATGCGGAAAAAAGACTGATGCATGCTCACTCCTAAAAGGAATGGCTATTCATTAATTGAAATACTTTTTTGTCTGGCATTGATAAGCATAGTAAGTGCTTATGGTGCGCATGCATTAAGCCAGTTTTTACGTGAAAAAGAAAGTATGCTATTGGCGCATGAGTTATTAAAAGCGATTCATGCGGCGGCTGACTATACGCGCATTCATCACATGCCTTTATCCTTGTGCCAAACGGATGCCACTTTGCAATGTGAGCAGAGGGATTCTGATAGGTTGTTACTATTTGTGGATCAAAATGCGCAAGGAAAATTATTTGATAAAGCCGATGTCATTGCAGTTCAACAGTTAAATTTGCGAGGTGGTCAACTGAAGTGGCATTTTTATCCGCATTACCGCGAGCATTTGCATTTTACGTCAAGGAATTCACTGACAGCAGACAATGGTACGTTGTGGTATTGCGCTGCTTCTTCAAATATACCTTCGTTTGCCATCGTGGTGGATGCGCATGCCAATACACGTTTGCTCAATGCTTCACCTCACCAGCGTCTCGAAGACAGCGAAGGCCGCGCGCTGAGTTGTTAGGGAAATTGAAATCTTCTTTATCGTATGGATTATAAAATGAACAATTATACGATTGGCTGGGTGTATTTATTGCTCAATAATTACCTAATAATAAATAATTGATCATTTTTTCTTTACATGCTTCTCAATTGTCCTCAAAATTACCACTTTTATCTGGCGCAATTCTAGCTGATTGAAATGTGAGGAACCCCATGCTGCTGCGAAATAACACATCACCCTATAAAAATATATCTATTTGGCAAGACGCATTATTTTCAGCAGTGGATAGAAACGATTTAGGTACGCTGAAAGCGCTCATTGAAAAAGGCGCTGATATTAACGTAGCAGATAGTAGAGGAATGACACCCTTACATTGGGCATGTCAGCATGCTTGGATTGAGATTGTAAAAGTACTGTTAGCACATGGGGCACACATTAATGCTATCGATAATGATGGCTATACACCTTTATTCAAAACTCAGCTGCAGAATATACACCTCATCAAACTACTACTAGAAAAGGGTGCAAAGCTTGATAAGTTCACGAGCGATCAATTGCTTTCTGACGTTAACGCCTTAAACATGTTGTTGGCACTTCACATTCCTTTACCTATTCGCAATGTCTTATTGAGCTGGGCCATTCGTCGACTCCATGTTAAAGCTATCGAAATTTTATTGTTAGCGGGTGCGAATATTAGCGAGTCCGTCTGTGAAGTATTAGACGATCTGGATGACAATGTAGTAGATGCTATAGACATAGACGCTTTAATCCAACACGGCATGGATATCAATATCAAAGATCATGAAGGAAACACATTATTACACGCAGCATGCAAACACGGTTATCTTAAACTCGTAAAACAATTCTTAGGAAGGGGCGTCAATCCTTGCGCAGTAAATAATAATGGCGATACGCCGATGCATTTGGCTTGCGAAAATGGCTATTTAGATATAGCAAGAATCGTATGTAAATTATTAGTATCCCCTGATAACGCTTACAACACTGTATTACATGATTTTTTAAATAATTACTCTCCCCCGAATCCTCTCTTTTTCTCTGATCTTATCGATGAATTTGCCTATACCTCAACGGTTAAACCTTTTACATTAAATTTGTCGAAGCAACCCATAGTGGATGCCATGTTTGAATCTTTACCTAAGATGCTTGGGTGCAATGAATCAGTAGCTAAGTTGATATTAAGAGGCAATCACTTATCCATTAACAGCCTGTATGCTATTGCCGAAGCATTAAAAATGAATAAAACACTGCGCATTTTGGACCTTAGCTCCAATGCCATGGGTGGTTCGTTTTGGGTTTATAATTCTAGCTTTGATTACCTCTTGTCTGTTTTGAAGGAAAATGTTGGTTTAGTTAAATTAATCCTGAACGATTGTGCACTCACACCAGCGAACATCAATGCATTGGTTGCTTTCATGAAACAACGTCAGCATAAAACTCTCCTGCAAATTGAATTGGACGATGCAGCGATCGCGCATCTTTCTACTAAAGATAGAAAAGTAGTCTTGGGTGAAAAAATTCATGAAGCGGATTATTTGGCACCGCCTAAAGTGAAGCCAGTTCCTGTGTCAGTGCCAGTATCAGTGCCAGTGCCCGCTAATGCTGCCCACCTTATCGATGCAATTAATCGTATTCAAGCATTGCTCACGGCTGACTATGAGAAACTTCATCAATCTTTAATAGCTCAATTAGAAAATAAGAAAAACATGGTGTTAAAAGAAACACCTAATCATCCGACAACAGAACTTCGTTTTTTCAATGAATTGGCAAGTTTATTAGAAAGTTATTATCACCAAGCAAATGTTTCTCTTCCGCAATGGAAGAGCATCCAAGTCATCGTGATGCATGCTCAAGAAGCTGCACTTGCTAAGTGGATACAAAGTTATGATGAAGTCAAACCTGAAGATCATTCCGATGAAGCTAAACAAGAAGCCGCCTTAGAAGCATTTTACATGGCATTTATCTTGCCGATTCAGTCCTTGTATAAAGCTGCTGAAGTTATCAATAGTGAGCATGGCGAATGTAGCAAAAAAACTCCCATCGAAAATGTGATGGATGCAGGTAAACATATTTTATTCGCCATACCGCTTATTTCCGAGAGCGCTCATGCCGTGTTCCACAGTGTGCATGCATTGGAATCAACTTTTCATGCGTTGCAGAAATTTAGCATCATTGCTCATGTGGCAGAATTTTTGGATGAAATTATGGAATTCAAAAAGTTTGAGGAGATGATTAAACATCCTAAAGAGAAATTAGTACGTCTCATTCATGGTGCAACCATAGAGGATAAGCTTCATCATTTATTGCATTGTTTTGTTTCCGAACCAGAGTTTAATAGTAAATTAAAATCCTTAAGTCGTACTATCGCACATCATTATAGCGCCCAGTTAGTGCATTTATCGCCTGCTTATGCAGCACTCTGGGGTCAATACGCGGCTGTACATTTGATCGATTTATTCACTTCAGGCATTATCACGCATCCTCTAACGGAAGAGGAATTGTGTGAACAAGCTATCCTGTGGTTATCACATGTACCTTTACGCCACTCATCCGTTCCAAAAATAAAAACGGGAGAGCATGATATTTCACCGTTAGAAGGTTTTACCCAAGCAGGTATTAAATTTAAGGATAGAAACAATAAAGAGCATTCCTGTTATGTGGTCGTGAAACATAACCATGCGAAGCAGGATCAACAATACCCTATCCATCGTAATACTCAAATACCAGCTCGTTGGGCGACACAAAAGGAATTTGCTGCATTCATTAAATTTTGGAATGACCAACAAAAGTTTAGTTGCACATTGGATAAAAAAGACGGGCTCGAATTGATATTTGATTTAGCATCAACACAATCATTGCAAAAAACTGATTTTCCGCTTTCCGTGGAGAAAAAATCACATTTATCAAAAAGTAAGCGGATTAAAGAGTTGGAAAAGAAGAATGTCGAACTAGAAAAGAAGAATGTTGATCTGGAGGAGAAATTGGAAGAGACGAAGAAGGATTTGGAGGGTAAATTAGATGCACAAGTGAAAGAGGTGGTTACTGTTAAAGAGAATTTAAAAACCACGGTAGAGGATGTGAAAATAATTAAAGCAGAGCTCGAAACTTATAAAAAAAGCCAAGGTACATCAGATGTTACTACCAATACAAAACAAGAAATAAATTCATCTAAAGAAGAGGCTCAAACAGCGGATAATGAAAAAATTTACAACCCTAACGTATCTTCTGATAAATCATCACCCTCAGTAACAAAATTTGGTAAATTCCAAAATCAAGTACAAGAAAATGTATTACTAACTCCTGTCAATCAAAAATTGGAAAATACCACACCAGGTCTGGAGTTGTTAAATACAACTTTCTTGTAATGCCATCATTGCGAGCGAGTGAAGCGCGCGGGGACGTGATGATTGTCTACTGTTGGGCTATTGCTGGGTGCCAGCTTTCTCTGGCATGACAAGAATAGAGTACTCACGTGTCCTATAGGTTTATTGTGCTGACGAAGTGACAAGGATGTTTCATCTTCTATGATCGGATTAGTACCGCGTTTTAATTCACGATGTATCTCTACAGAAGAAAACGATAGGGGTGATTCACTCACAGCTTCAACTTGTTTGGACTGAGACAATGAACCAAATAATACACTCGTAAAACTCAGTACACCGATACCAATCAATATCGCTTGGATGATCAGCGGTATTCCAATAATTGCACCCACACCACCGACAGCCATCAAACCAATGCTGATTAAGCCCAATAAGATAAAACCAGCAATGGTTAATCTTTTTTTCCAATTGACAGAGTTGGTGGGTTTATATTCATTAATAGTTGTTTTTGGTGACACTATAGGTAATGCAAGCTTAGTGGTGAGTTCTTGATTTGAGTTAGGTAAAGGCTTGTATACATCAGAGGCATTGCCTTCCAAGAGACAACGATGGCCTTTATTGATTAGTATTTTATACGCACCTCTGTCCAATCGAGATAATTTTTTGATGTCATCATCTGTTAGCATTTTGCGAATAGTGTCATTTTCTGCAATCACTTCTGGAATGTAAATCTTTCTGGCTCCAGCAAATCTAATTAAGAATAGACTTCTGATTTCTTCTGTCTTTTTATCATTATAGATGGACATTCTTTCTAACATATCTAAAAATGCGGATGACTGTAGTGTATCTTTCACATCAACTAAAGAAAGAAAATATTGTGCCAAGCTAGGAATTTGCTCATATTTATCAGTTAAATGCTGCAAAAACTCAGCATTCATTAAGAAAAATTTATTTTGTCCCATATTAGCTTTATCTAAATATTTTTTTGCCAAATCGAAATTAAATCGTGGAATAAATAATGCATTGATTTCTGCTGTTTCTATAAATGCCTGTAGTGTTAATCTTGAAGCAATTTCATAAAAAACATCATCATCTTTTAACAGGCCAAACGCATTAGAAGATTGCAAAATAAGACTGCGCCAAGATGAGTAATTATTGTGCACAATCTTTAATAAAATATCTGCATTTAGATTTCTAATAATAAAATGATTGCATTGAAAGGCTTTTTCTAACGTACCAACACGATTTTTTTGACGTATCGAATCGTTATCTGTTAGCTGGATGTCAAATTCCAAATACACCAACCAATCGTCGGCGCTAAGGCGCTCTAAGAGATCATTGATTGTAGGGATAAGTGCTTTTTCATCAGAGGTCAGAACAGAAGGTGTAGTGATGTTCTTTATCGATTCCTTGAGCATATCATCAATGAGCCAAGGGAAATTTTTATTTAACTCTACGATGTCTTTTCCATGTAGCCATTGATGAATAGTCGCATCGCAAATAATCTTTAACAAACCAGAACGATTCGGTACCGGTTGATTGAGTTCTAACGTTAATTGCAGCAACATGCTCATTGCGAACAAGGTATTTTCTAATTTTCTGTAATCACGCCATGTTTCTTTTTGTTGTATTCGGCAATGGGGAGGGAATGAAAAGAATTTCTGTAGTGAATCCGGTTGGGGATTATAAATAGCAATGTTATTTAAAATACGGTATGCATACTCCACCAATGGTTGCTCGGTTTGAGGTATTGCACAAGAAAATGAAGCAATCGAAAAATCAGGATGCACATGCTTCCAAAAATACGCAATAAACTCTTCTAGCCATCTTACTCGTACCTTGTCTTGA